>Ga0102832_1000279_pt1 | contig 113480 bp, 114 predicted proteins | sample EBPBio282013_DNA_FD_88942 | JGI IMG/M metagenome (GOLD analysis project Ga0102832, IMG submission 88942) | Wastewater treatment Type I Accumulibacter community from EBPR Bioreactor in Madison, WI, USA - Reactor 2_5/28/2013_ DNA (Illumina Assembly) | ecosystem: Engineered > Bioreactor > EBPR >... | reverse complement strand
CCTGGAGAAGCAGTTCAGCCACTACCCCCAGTTCTACAGCCGCGTCGGGTTCGCCCACCAGTACCGCCCCCTGAGCAACGACGAGCTCCTCTTCGTCCTGCAACGCCACTGGCGCACCCTCAGCAAGACTCTCAACCCCGACGACTTCACCGACGCCCAGGCCATCGCCGCGATCAGCCGCATCACCCGCGGCAACTTCCGCCTCCTGGAACGACTCTTCCCCCAGATCGAACGCGTACTGAGAATCAACGAGCTGCAGACCATCACCAACGACGTCGTCGAAGCCGCCGCGAGCACCCTCGTCATCGGGGTCGAGTGAGCCCGCCAGGAATCGGCTGCCGCAGGCCGCCACCTACCGGCGAAGGTCACAACCTCATCGCGGGCCGCAAGCGCATTCTCATGAGCCGTGTTCACGGCAACCTCAGCGTGCGCCCACGCGATGCGCAACTCCTGCACTCGCTGTCGGCGATGTGCGGCGATCACAACCTGGGTCCACGCGTCGCCGCTGTCCTGGTCCGCGAGATCAGCGCTCACGCGCTGCCCTCCTGGCGGAGCGCACCGGCGGGTGGATCGGCCGACCGATCCGGAAGACCGAGAGGGCTCGCCGGTCCGATCCGGGGAGGGCGGCAGACACCTTCTCGGCGGTCGTCGGGCAGTCGATGAGTTGGCTGAGCGGGTGCACCGACAGGCCCACGCGACCGGCCGCGAGCCAGGTGCGCAACAGCGCGCGCCCCGCCTCGGCGACCGCTGCCGGTTCGGTCGCTGCCGCTGCGGAGGTATGCAGTGCCACGACGCTCCCGATCCCATCCAGTCGGCCCGCCGCCGCGAGCAGCGATGGGCCGCCTAGACGGGACAACGCTCGCCATCCGGTGGGGGACAAGGCAATCCGCAGCGCCCGCGCCTGGATGTCGCTCATGGCGAGGGCCTCGAAGGTCAACCCGTCCTCGGTGTATGCCGGGTGCTTCCGGTCCAGGCGCAGCCAGCGCCGCAACTCCTCGACCTGCGCCGGCGTCGAGAAACTCCACCGGTCGGCCTCGGGCAAGAGGACCTCGAGCAGCGCGGGAGGCAGGAGCGATAGGTGGACGTCCTCGCTCAGAGGCGAATCCAGCAGGGCGGCAAGCTGATTGGCGTTGGGCGGCGGGGCGGCATACGGACCCCGCGCCGTGCGCCGGGCCAGCAGGTCGGCAGCGCCGAATGGTCCCGCGCCACTCGACGGTCCAACTCGGGCGAGGATGCCCGCGACCTGCTGGCGGGTATCGATCGTCCACGACATCTCTAGCGCGTGCCTCGTCTCCGAGGCGGCGATGAACACCGACTCCGCGAAGGCTCCCAGCGATAGCCACAGATCGCGGCGGCTCGGATCGGCAACTGTCAGTTCACACTGGGGATCCCACCCGAGAACCAAGCGGTCACCGTCCGCTGTCAGCCGGGCCGGTTGCGTGTTGTGGGCGCTCGGTGCCCGCTCCCAGACGTCTTGGAGCGCCATGACCTCCTCGACCCAGCTCATCGAATGTCCTTGCGGTAGAAGGTCGTTCGATGAAGAGGGCGCCCGCCCATCCGTTCGTACTGCGCCGCCGAAGCGGCATTCGCATCCTCGACGAAGGTGCTGCGCAAACGCTGGTAGCCACCAGCCTGCAGGTTGCGGAGCAACTCCTGTGAGAGCAGCGTGAGATAGCCGCGGCCCTGCGCGCTCGGATCGGTGCCCTTGATGATGAGGATGGCGTCCTCGCGATAGCGGCGCTTTGCCGCGATCAGCGCCACCTGATCCCGCGCCCCGAGCCGCCCGCCGCGAGCCATCATGAAGCGGCTGACGTCCGGCACGCAGAGCACGAAGGCGACCGTCCGGCCGTGTTGGGTCAGGCGCAGGAAGAGCGATTCGTCGAGGAGGAAGGCCAGGCCATCGGTCTGGGCCGCCAGATCGTCAGCGGAGATCTGCGTGTAGTACGGCAGCGCAGCGAATGCGCCATTGAGAACGGTCCGCATGGCCTCCAGGTCACGCCCCAGCCGCCAGCGATTCGCCGGCTCCACCCGCAAGCCCTCCGCCGCCAATCGCGCATTGTCGAACCGGAAGACATCCCCGGGATCCAGACCGTCATAGCCCTCGCAGATCCACGTCGCACCCTCGAAACACCTTGTGTAGCCGAGGGATTCATAGGCCTGCGGATAGTTCGGAGGATTCCACGGCGAGTCCATGAAGCCCCGCTCGTCAAACCCGGAGGTGATCACGCCCCCGGTTTGATTCGGCAGCAAGGCAACCGGCCCGAGCAGGCTCGTACGGGCCGCCGCGCGGCCGTCGCGTTCCGCTTGACCCAGCAGCGCCCCCAACACCTCGGCATCGGCGAACTCGGTCAGCCCGAACAGTTGCGTGTCCGCCTCGAGGCGGTCGTCCATCGCCGGATTGTGATGCACGCACGTGCGTCCCACGGGTATGCCGTCGCGCAGCGCGAGGTAGTAGGCCACCGGCCCGAAGCGCGCCTGGGGATGCCGCCCGGTCCACCAGGCCCGCAGTTGGGACTGCAGGATCGGGACATAGTGCTGCGAGCCGTGCAGTAGCAGCGGCACCTGCACGAAGGCGTCGAACTGCTCATCGGTCAGGACGCGACGAATCTCGATGCGCGACATACAGATCCACTCACACGATCTCGCTCGCCGCGTCGGTCACCGGCTTCGGGCCGGTGTCGTCGGGCAGCGGGGTGTAGTTTTCGATGTGTTGCATGACATTCGCCTCGGCCCGCCAGATGCCATTGGTATAGCCATCGGGCTCGGCCGTGAAGAGGCGGATATAGCCACCGGTGGCATTCCTGGTGCCCTCGGTGATCCACTGCATCAGCTTCCGGTGCTCGGGGCTGCGCGCGATCGTCAGCAGGTCCTCGCGGGTTTCGAAGTAGGCGATCGTGCCGAGCGTGAACGGCCGTTCCCAATAGACGGTGTGCCAGCAATAGCCGGGCATACCCTTCATACGCTTCACGAGCTTGCGCCAGGTCCAGGACAGCGTGATCCACGCGCGCAGACCGTTGTATCGAGTCGCCCCGGTGAACATCGCCCCCGATTGTGCGAGGCGCGGCGCTGCCGAGAAGTCGCGGGTTCTCATCCGGCGTCCTTGCGGAAATAGACCTTCTTGATCTTGCTCTGGCCGCCCTCGAAAGGCCCGGTCTCGAAGTCGTGGACCCGGACGCTGATCTGGGTGGAGCTCGGGTCTTCCTCGACCGATTGCCGGAAGTCGCGCGAGACCTTCATCAGGTGCTCGACGATGCCCTTCTCGCAGGCGGCGGCCAATTCCGTCCGGGCCGCTTCGTCGAGATGAACGCCCTCGCGCGTCGCGATATTGACCACCGGCCGGGCATCGAGATCGGCCGTTTCCTCAAGCGTCAGCATGAAAGCCTCGATCTCGGAGGCACGCGAATTGCCTTCGTACAAGCCGTATTCCACGTCCTGCGGATAGATGTTCGCACCCATGAACGACACGGTGGAGTCGGCACGGCCATAGAGCAGCAGCAAGGGCAGTCGCATCCGGTCGATGGCTTGCGCGGCGTCGAAGTCGGCGCGCAGATCGGGGCGCGCCGCGATCAGCCGTTCCAAGTCGGGAAAGGGCAGCAGCTTGGCTTCGTCGCCGATGTTGTAGCGCAATTTCGGGGACAGCACGGTCGTCGAGTTGAGGGTGCACAACAGCTCGTCGTTGTCGTTGACTTCGAGGTAGGTCTCCAGTGGGTTGTACTGGAAGATCATCGGGATCTGAGACTCCGCAGGTCCCAGGATCGCCTCCTTGAAGGCTTCGTCCTTGACGATCTGGTCCCGCAACCACACGGTCACCCGCGACTCGCCGCCGATACCGATCGTCAGGTCGGAGGCGCCATATCCGGACAGCACCCGCTCGAAGCGCTCCTCGCAATAGTCCCGCAGCGCCTCCGTCATGCCTTCGCCGCCGACCATGCCGTAGAGCTTGTAGCTGCCCCAATCGAATCCGATCGAGTCGAGGCGGTCGCGCAGGTCTTTCAAGAAGGGCGGATAGGCCGTGACGAGGTAGTTGTAGTGCGGCCCGAAGTGCGTGATGGTGTCGACGATCTTCTCCAGATCGGGCCCGGTGTTCTTGACCATCGCAATCTTGGCCATCGCGATGCCGGTATTGGTCCCCGTCGCCCAGGCGCCCATCGAATAGGCATTGATGACGAACAGCCGGCGCCGCGGATAGACCTGCGTCGTGAAGCCGGCGACATTGCGATGAATCGTGTCGAGCTCGCGCTTGCCGCGCACCCAGTTGAAGGGCGTGCCGGAGGATCCCGAGGACTCGTCCACGACCGTGCCCACCCGGTCCAGGTGACCGTCCCAGCAGCGCGCCTCCTCCGAGAACTTCTTGACATAGCCGTCCTTGTCGGTCGGCGGATAGCTCGTCAGGTCGAACCAGCGGAACTGAAAGTCGTTGTGCTGCAAGTGTTCTTTGTATGCCGGGACGTCCAGGTAGGCGAACTGGCAGGTCATCCACGCGTGCAGCCGCGCGAAGCTCTCCATCGCCGGGTGGTAGTTCCGCGCGGTCCAGCGCCAGACGGCCGGGTGCACTTTGTAGAGGCCGTATACCTCCGTCAGCGCCCGCGAACTGCCTCGCAGCACCCCACGGCGTATGACGCCCGCCCCCTGTGAGTGCCATGCGATTGCCGCCAGGCTGCGGCCGCGCGCGGCGATTCCCATCCCCTCGCTGCTCATGCCCGGGACTCTAACGAGCCCTGTCGCGCCGAGGCCTGAGTACCAGCACCCAAAAGTGCGCGACCTCGCGGACCGAGCCGGCCGGGCGTCATACCTGCTGCAGCAGCCGGTCGCGAGCTTCCACCAGCCGCTCGATCTCGACCAGGCTCTGGCCGCGAGTGTCGGACAGCAGCGACATCGAGCGCGACACCAGCGCAGCGGATTGGCGCGCACCGTCGAGCGCTTCCTTGATCTTTCCGCGCACTGACAGGTCGGTGAAAATGTTGTCGAACCACACATCGAGCGTTCGCAGGCCATTGGATAGCGACAGATCGGGCACCGGCACATCCCCGACATCGGCACTCTCGCGGCGGAAGCGCTCAATCGATGCGGCGGCGCGCGAGAGCAGGGCGGAGGCGTCGTCGATCTTGTCGCGCTTGATGGCGCTGGACAGCATCCCGCCGCCGAGGAAAGTGTCATAGGTGCTCCACCCGTCGGCCGAGCCGAGAACCTTCAGCGCGGCGTCGAGATCGCGGGCCGCGCCATCGCCGGCCGCCAGCGCCTCGTCGAGTTCGCGCAGCCGCGACCGCGCCGCGGCGAGCCGCTGGGTGATCGCGAAGAGGTCCCGGCCGCCATCGCGGCCCAGTTCGCTGGCCTCCATGCTGTATGCCGCGACCGCCGCGTCATACGTCTGGCTCACGTCCCCGAGGGCGATCCGGCGGCGCCGGACGTCGCTGAGTTGCTCGGCGAGGCGATCGCGATCGCGCACGGCGGCGTCATACGCGATGGATGCGGCGTCGCGCTCGGCGCGCTCGCGCTCCAGATCGCCGAGACGCGAGCCGCGGATGGAGCCGAAGAGGCGCGAGAGGCTGACGCCTTCGAGGCGCTCGACATCCGCTTTCTCACTGTCGAGCTGCCGGGCCCTCGCCTCGACCGCCGCACCCGCCGTGGCGACCTCGGCGCCCAGGGTCGCGACGAGACCATCGGAGGCGGAAGGCTTCGTGCTTGCCCTGCATGGCCGCTTCCAGAGCGGCTCGGCTGGCCAGCGGGGCGCCGTCGGCGAGCTGGGTGGGCATGGTGGCGGGCTGGTCGGCGAACGTCATATCCGTCCGACGCCGAAAGTGCCTGGGTGGTTGCCAGGACGGCCCGCTGATCCGCACCCCGCCGTGGCACCCCGTCGTACCCCTCGCCGCCGACCCGGTCCCCGGGCGATGGTGGGGGATAATCGCTTCTTGTGAGTGTTTCCCTCGGTCTGCCCGCCTTGCCCCCGCCCGTGCTGTCGCCCCGGAAGAAGACGCGCAAGATCCGGGTCGGGAAGGTCGAAGTCGGGGGTGATGCGCCGATCAGCGTGCAGTCGATGACGACGACGCTGACCTCGGATGTCAACGCCACCCTGCAGCAGATCGCCGAGTTGACGGCCGCCGGCTGCGACATCGTGCGCGTCGCCTGCCCGAGCCAGGATGACGCCGACGCGCTGCCGGCCATCGCCCGCAAGAGCCAGATCCCGGTCATCGCCGACATCCACTTCCAGCCGAAGTATGTCTATGCCGCGATCGACGCCGGCTGCGCCGCGGTGCGCGTCAACCCCGGCAATATCCGCCAGTTCGACGACCAGGTCGCCGAGATCGCCAAGCGAGCCAAGGCCGCCGGAACCAGCATCCGGATCGGCGTCAACGCCGGGTCTCTCGACAAGCGCTTGCTGGAGAAGTACGGCAAGGCGACTCCGGAAGCGCTCGTCGAGTCGGCCGTCTGGGAAGCCAGCCTCTTTGAGGAGCACGACTTCCACGACTTCAAGATTTCGGTCAAGCACAACGACCCGGTCGTCATGGTCCGCGCCTACCAAATGCTCTCCGAACGCGGTGATTGGCCGTTGCACCTTGGCGTCACCGAGGCCGGCCCGGCCTTCCAGGGCACGATCAAATCCGCGACGGCCTTCGGCGCCCTGCTGTCCCAAGGCATCGGCGACACCATCCGCGTCTCGCTCAGCGCTCCTCCGGTCGAGGAGGTCAAGGTCGGCATCCAGATCCTGCAGTCGCTGAACCTGCGCCCCCGCAAGCTCGAAATCGTCTCCTGTCCCAGCTGCGGCCGGGCCCAGGTCGATGTCTACAAACTGGCCGAAGAGGTCACCGCGGGACTCGAGGGCATGACTGTCCCGCTGCGCGTCGCCGTCATGGGCTGCGTCGTCAACGGCCCCGGCGAGGCCCGCGAGGCCGATCTCGGTGTCGCGTCCGGCAATGGCAAGGGCCAGATCTTCGTCAAGGGCGAGGTCATCAAGACCGTCCCCGAATCCCAGATCGTCGAGACGCTCATCGAAGAGGCCATGCGCCTGGCCGAGGAGATGGGCGAGCCGCTAGACGACAGCGAGGCGGGCGCGCCGACGGTCTCGGTGGGCTGAGCCGCGCGAGGGATCGCTGGGGAGGGAACGGCATACTCCCGGCGCCGCAGGCGATTTGGGCACCCCAATCCGTGACGGGGGCGCCCGGACACGGCAGGCTAGGGTCCGTGCTGCGCACTCGGACGCCCATTCGGGTTCTGGGCGCCTCCGATATGGGGGCGGCCATGGATCTGTGCGCGCGCAATCCGGCCGACAACTGCTTCGTCGCCGCGCGGCTGCTCGAGGGCGGGCTGACCGGTCCCGGATCGCATGTGGTGGGGGTGTATGACGGGGCGGAACTGGTCTCCATGTGCTTCGCCGGAGCCAATGTCGTGCCCGTCGGGACCACCCCGCGCACGCGCAGCGCGATCGCCGAACGCGTGCGCAAATGGCACCGGCGAGCGGCCTCCTTCCTCGGCCCGGCCGAGCAGGTGCTGCCCCTGTGGGAGTTGTGCGAGGTCGGCTGGGGGGCCGTGCGGGATGTCCGGTCGCCGCAGCCGCATCTCGCGACGACGCGGCCGCCATCGCAGGTCGGGATCGCCGCCGACCCGCGGGTGCGCCTCGCGCGGCTCGATGAGGCCGATTTGGTGTTGCCGGCCGCCGAGCACATGTTCACCCAAGAGATCGGCTACCCGCCCTATCGCGGCAACCCGCGCAGCTACCGCACCTTGTTGGAGAAGCTCATCGAGCGGCGGCATACCTATGTGATCGTCGAACGGGGCCAGGTGATCTTCAAGGCAGATTTGGGGTCCGTCGCGCTCGGTTGCGCCCAGATTCAGGGCGTGTGGGTGCACCCCGAGCGCCGGGGCGAGGGGCTGGGGACCGCCGCAATGGCCGGAGTAGTCGAGAATGTTCTACACGACGTGGCCCCAATGGCGACGCTCTATGTCAATCACTACAACTTGGCGGCGCGAGCCACCTACGAACGGATCGGTATGCAGCAAATCGGCACCTTCGCCACGGTGCTCCTGTGAGCGGGGACAAGAAGCCTCGCTGGAGCACGGCCAAAAAGGCCCAGGCGAAGAAAACGAGCACCGATTCCGCGAAGGCCCGCCGCAGCGGGGTCGAGGCACCGAGGCTGAAGAAACCACGCTGGGTGGACGGCTCGCCCGCCCGCCCCACCTCGGCGGACAAGGGTCGCCCTTCGCGCTTCACTCGCGAGGAGTCCGCGCCGACCCGCAGCAGCCGGTATGACGACCGGCCCGCCCGCAGCCGCGACGATCGGTCCCGCGGCGATCGCCCCTCATATGGCGGCCGGGATGATCGGCGCCCGGCCCACCGGGATCGCGACGACCGGTCCCGTGGTGACCGCCCGTCGTATGGAGGCCGGGACGATCGGCGTCCGGCCTACCGGGACCGGGATGACCGGCCGAGCTATCGCGACCGCGACGACCGGGGCCGGGGTGACCGGCCCGCATACCGTGACCGCGACGAGCGACCCGCCTACCGCGATCGGCAAGACCGCCCGAGCTATGGCAGCCGCGACAACCGCGGGAGCACTGACCGCCCTGCCTACCGTGACGACCGGCGCCCGGCCCACCGGGACCGCGACGACCGAGCGCCTGCTCGCGACCGCGATGAGCGCCGTCCGAGCTATCGCGACGACCGTGGAACGGGTGACCGTCCGGCATACCAGGGCCGCGACGACCGGCGCCCGAGCTACCGAGATCGGGACGACCGCCCGAGCTATCGCGAACGCGACGGCGGCAACCGGGACAGGGGCAGCCGGGATGATCGGCCGGCATACCGGGACCGCGACGAGCGTCGCCCGAGCTATCGCGACCGCGATGGCGGGTCGCGCGACGACCGGCCCGCATACCGCGACCGCGACGAGCGAGGTGGCTATGACGCGCGGCCCCCGCGCCGACCGATCGGCCGCTATTCCGACGGGCCGCACCACGAGCCGCGACCGGTCCGCGAGGACCGCACGCGTGGGCAGTGGACGCCCGAGACGATCGCCGCCCCCGCGCCGGCCCCGGCTGCCGCGGAGCACGACGGGCCCAGTTTCAGCGAGCTCGGCCTGCCGGACGCGATCGTCAACGCGCTCGCCGCCCGGGGCATCCGCACGGCCTTCCCGATCCAGGCGGCGACGATCCCCGACGCCCTCGCGGCCAAGGATCTGCTCGGCCGCGGCCAGACCGGGTCCGGCAAGACGATGGCCTTCGGGCTGCCGACGCTGGCCCGGCTGAGCCAAGGCCAGACCACGCCGAACCGGCCGCGCGCGATCGTTCTGGTGCCGACGCGCGAACTGGCCCTGCAAGTCTCCGATGCGCTCGAGCCGATCTCCCGCGCGGTTGGCGTCAGCCAGAAAGTCGTTGCCGGCGGTATGCCCTATCCGCCGCAGCTGACCGCGCTCGATCGCGGGGTCGACCTCGTCGTCGCCACGCCGGGCCGGCTGCAGGACCTCATCGAACGCGGCGCCGCGATCCTCGACAATGTCGAGATCGTCGTCCTCGACGAGGCCGATCACATGGCCGACCTCGGCTTCCTGCCGGAGGTCACCGAGATCATGGATCTGGTCCCCGAGGGCGGCCAGCGGCTGCTCTTCTCGGCGACGCTCGATAAGGGCATCGACGACCTCGCGGCCAAATATCTCGTCGACCCGGTCACCCACTCCACGGACGATCCGACCGCCGCCGTGAGCACAATGGAGCACCGGGTGCTGCTGATCGAGCCGAATATGAAGAAGACGTTGACGGCTCAGATCAGTGGCAAGCCTGGCAAGACGCTGATCTTCGTGCGCACCCAGCTCGGGGCCGACCGAGTGGCAAGTCAGTTGCGCGAGAGCGGGATTCTGGCCGGCCCAATCCACGGTGGCCTGAACCAGTCGGTGCGCAACAAGGTGCTTGAAGCCTTCAAGGACGGTCGCCTGGAGGTGCTCGTCGCGACCGACGTCGCGGCCCGCGGCATCCACGTCGACGATGTCTCGCTCGTGGTGCAGGTCGACCCGCCGGCCGACCACAAGACCTATGTGCACCGCGCTGGCCGCACCGCCCGCGCCGGCTCGGCGGGCTCGGTCGTCACCCTCGCGCTCCCGCACCAGCGGCGGGCGATGGAGAAGATCATCGACGAGGTCGCCCTCTCGATCAGCCCCGAAAAGCTGGACGCCCGCTCGGCGGCCGCCGAGGGTGTCGAGCCCACCCGTGGCCCCGTGCCCGAGGAGGTTTGGCAGTCGATCATCGCCCCGCGCCCGAACCGCGGTCGCCGTGGTCCCGGCCGTCCCCGGCCCGATGGCGCCCGCCGCCCCCGCCACGACGGACCCCGCCGCCCGCGCTACTGATTCACGGATCTATCAACCGACCTACCGCCTGGTATTGGCTGTGATCACGGCCAATACCAGGCGGTAGCGCGATCGATAGCGGGGGTGCATTCGAGAGGATGGGACCGCGTCACCTCGGGGTGGCGCGGCACGAAAGAGAGGCAGCACGCCGATGACCGGTTTCACCCCGACACGGGCAGAACGATTGCAGCGCAAGGCTTTTGAGGCTCTGCTCGCCTTGCCCGACCGGCTGCGTCGGCGGGCCGACCTCAAGCCGCGGATCGTCGACGGCCATCGACTCGACCCGGATACGCATATCGGCCTCGCGATCATGTCCAAACTCCCGCAGCCAGAGTTCGACGAACTGCCTGTCCCTGAGGCACGCCGGGCACTCGCCCTGGAGTCGTGGATGTTCTCGGGCTCAGAACGCCGGGTCGCGAGCACGACGGAGCTGCAGATCCCCGGCCCGGGCGGTCCGATCCCCGCGCGCCTCTATAAGCCCTTCCGTCCCGCGGGGCAGACCGGCCCGCTGCCGCTGCTCATCTACTTCCACGGCGGCGGCTGGGTGCTCGGCGATATCGACACGCACGACCCGGGCTGCCGCTTCCTCGCCACGCATGCCGAGGTCGCGGTGCTCAATGTCGGCTATCGCCTCGCGCCCGAGCACCGCTTCCCAGCGGCCGTCGACGACGCCGTGGCGTCCTTCCGCTGGGCGCACGAACACGCCGCTGATCTCGACATCGACGCGGGCCGGATCGCCGTTGGCGGCGACAGCGCCGGAGGCAATCTGGCGGCGGTCGTCTCCCAGGTGACCACGCGCGAGGGGGGTCCCCGGCCGGCATACCAACTGCTCGGGGTGCCCGTCACCCACATCGGCGCCCAGACGCGCTCCCGCGAGCTGTTCGCCGAGGGCTACTTCCTGACCAAGGACAATATGGATTGGTATGAGGCGCACTATCTCGGCTCAGATGGTGACCCCAGCGATGTGCGCGCTTCGCCGCTGCTCGCCGAGGACTTCCGTGGCCTACCGCCGGCCTATGTCGCCGTGGCAGGCTTCGATGTGCTGCGCGACGAGGGCATCGCGTATGCCGGGAAGTTGCGCGCCGCGGGCGTGCCCGTCACCCTGCGCGTCCACGAGGATGCGGTGCACCCGATGCTGACGATGCTCGCCGCGCCGCTGGGCCAGCGGGTGCTTTCCGAAACCGCCGCCGCCCTGCGCGCCGCCCTCGCTGCTGACCCGCTCTAAACACCGAGCGGACCTAAACACCGAGCTACCGCCTGGTATTGGCGGTGATCACGACCAATACCAGGCGGTAGGCCAGTCGTTAGCGGGCGGCGGCACGGCCACGAGCTGCGCAAGCTCGATCAAGTTTCCCGGGTCGGACGCGCCCATGCTGGGTCGTATGACGCACCACGAGGACACCTTCGGCGCCTTTGTCGAGGTGCTGGCCGACGGCCTGGACCGCGACTGGGATGGCGGCGAGTTCGCTCACCGTTTGCATCTCTCGCGCTACCACCTGGACCGGATCGTCAGCTCCGTGGCCGGTGAGCCGCCGCAGACCCTGCGTCGCCGCATCCTGCTGGAGCGTGCGGCATACCGGCTCATCTCGACCGACCGCAGCATCCTCGATGTGGCGACCGAGGCGGGCTATGGCTCGCATGAAGCATTCACGCGGGCGTTCCGCCGGGCCTTCGGCGACCCGCCGGCCCGCTGGCGCCGTCACCCCGACTCCATTCGGATCGCCGCACCTGGCGATGTCCACTTCCACCCACCCGGCGGCCTCCGGTTGCCGACAACCCGAAAGGTCACTGCCATGGATCTGTTGACGCGCATGGTCGAACACCACATTTGGCTCGTCTCCGAAATGATCGAGGTCGCCGCCCGCTTGGAGGATTCGGCGCTCGATCTGCAGATCGAACTGTCCGTCGATGACGACGAGCAAACGATTCGCAGCCTGCTCTCGCGCCTGGTCGGTCAGATGGGGATGTGGAATGCCGCACTGGCCAATCGCGAGTATGACTGGTCGGTCGAGGAGCACGAATCGGTCACCTCGCTGCGCCGACGACTCGCCGAGGAAGGCCCGGCCTTCCTGACCGCGGTGCGGGCGGCCATTGATGATCAGCGGCTCGACGACACCTTCGTCGACGCCCTGTGCGAGCCCGCCGAAGTGTTCACCTATGGCGGCATGATCGCCCACGTCCTGACCTTTGCGGCGCACCGGCGCACGCTGGTCGCCCTGGCGCTGAAATCGGCCGGCGAGGGCGACCTGGGCTGGGGCGATCCGATGCGCTGGGTCGCCGAGGCGCCCGCCTGAGGCCCCCCTTCCGAACCCTTGCTAGCAATAGTTGGTCAACTGTGAGCACCTTGCACAGTGCGCACAGTTGACTAACGTGTGCTGACTTTGGCCACTAGACCCGGCCGGCCGCCCGCAGCGCGGTCTTGATCATCGGCAGTTGCATCGGCAACCGCGCGAGCGTGCCGGCAAAGGCGGCATTCGAAGCATTGCCCGCCACGCGCTGGGCCCGCTTGCCGTGGTCGACACTCATCTGCACATTGGCGGGGAAGACCGCGACGAGCAGCGCCGCGCTAGCCAGACCGGCGGCCTTGCGGGTACGCGGGTGCAGCAACCCAGCGGCGCACGCCAGCTCGGCGACGCCTGAGACGTAGACGAGTTCGCGCTTGCGCGGCAACATCTTTGGCACGATGCCCTCGAAATGCTGCGGTCGCACAAAGTGCGTCACGCCCGAGGTGGCGAAGAGCGCCGCGAGCGCGGCGATGTCCTTGGTCAACGGTGCGGGAGCCATGCCGCCACGCTACGCGCCGACGTCGACGTCTGCGCGGTGAGGGCCCCGACGCGCGAGCCAGCTCCGGAGGCGGCTCGGGGTAATGGAGTCGAGTGGGCTTGGCTCCGCTCGTTATCCTTGAGCGGTTGCCCACCCCCAGCCAGGAGAACCCCTGTGGCCATGCGTATGTCGTCCCTGTTCCTGCGAACCCTTCGCGAGAACCCGGCGGACGCGGAGGTGCCGAGCCACCAACTGCTCGTGCGCGCGGGCTACATCCGGCGCGTCAGCCCCGGCATCTACACGTGGCTGCCGCTTGGGCTGAAGGTCCTCAAGCGCGTAGAGACGATCGTGCGCGAAGAGATGGACGCGATCGGCGCGCAGGAATTGCTCTTCCCGGCGCTGCTGCCGCGTGAGCCCTACGAAGCGACCGGCCGCTGGACTGAATACGGCCCCAACGTTTTTCGCCTCAAGGACCGCAAAGACGGCGACTACCTCCTCGGCCCGACGCACGAGGAGATGTTCACGCTCGCGGTTAAGGACATGTTCTCTTCGTACAAGGATTTGCCGGTCTCGCTCTACCAAATCCAGATCAAGTACCGCGACGAGGCCCGCCCGCGCGCTGGCATCCTGCGGGGCCGCGAGTTCATCATGAAGGACTCCTACTCCTTCGATATCGACGAGGCGGGGCTCGACAAGAGCTACCAGCTGCACCGCGACGCCTATGTCCGCATCTTCGACCGCCTCGGCTTCCACTACGTCATCGTCCAGGCTATGGCCGGCGCCATGGGCGGTTCCAAGAGCGAGGAGTTCCTCGCGACCGCCGAAAACGGCGAGGACACCTATGTCCGCTGCGCCAATTGTGGGTATGCCGCGAATGTCGAGGCCGTGCGCGTCCCCGCCCCCGAGCCGGTGTCGTATGCGGACCTGCCGGCCGCCCACGCCGAGGACACTCCCGATACTCCGACCATCGAAACCCTTGTCGCGCATCTCAATTCGGCCTTCCCGCGCGAGGACCGAGAGTGGACGGCTGGCGACACGCTCAAGAATGTCATCGTCATGCTCGTCCACCCGGACGGCACCCGCGAGCCGTTGGCGATCGGTGTTCCCGGCGACCGCGAGGTCGATGAAAAGCGGCTTGCCGCCCAGGTCGAGCCGGCCGTCGTCGAGGCCTTCGATGAGGCGGCCTTCGCGGCGAATCCGGCGCTGGTCAAGGGCTATATCGGCCCGGGCGCGCTGGGCGCCGAGGGCAGCGCCAAGGTCCGCTACCTCCTCGACCCGCGGGTTGCGGAGGGCACCTCGTGGGTGACCGGCGCCAACGAACAGGGCCGCCACGTCATCGGGCTCGTCGCCGGCCGCGACTTCACCGCCGATGGGACGATCGAGGCCGCTGACGTCCGACCCGGCGACGCTTGCCCGTCGTGCAGCGAGGGCTTGGAGTCCGCGCGCGGCATCGAGATGGGCCACATCTTCCAGCTCGGCCGCAAATATGCCGAGGCGCTCGACCTGAAGGTCCTGGACGAGAACGGCAAGCTCCAGACGGTGATCATGGGCTCCTATGGCGTCGGTGTCTCGCGCGCCGTCGCTTGCATCGCCGAGGGCAATCACGACGACTTCGGTTTGGTCTGGCCGCGCAATATCAGCCCGGCAGATGTCCACATCGTCGCGGCCGGCAAGGATGACACGATCCTGACCTATGGCGAGGAACTCACCCGCGCACTGCAGGCCGAAGGCATCGAGGTGCTTTTCGACGATCGCAAGCAGGCCAGCCCCGGTGTGAAGTTCAAGGACGCCGAACTGATCGGCATCCCGACGATCGTCGTGGTCGGCAAGGGCCTGGCCGAGGGCACCATCGAGATCAAGGACCGACGCTCCGGGGAGCGTCGCTCGGTCAGCACCACCGACGCTCTCGCCCAGATCCGGGCCGAGATCGCGCGCTGACGCGAGCGGCTAGCTACGGCCGGCCAGCGCGTAAGCAATCCGTAAGGCCACGACCTGGGTCGACGGCGGGTCGACCAGAGCCTTCACCTGGAGCGGCGGCCTCCTAAAGACTCTGCCTGGCGGTGATGGCTCGTCAGCGAACGCCATCAACGACGCCGGCGTCGTCGCCGGCCAAGCGGGGCTGGGCAAGGATCCAGATCGAGCAGTCATCTTCCGATCCGGCACCGTGACCTACCTTCCCGTCGGCGTCGGGTCGACAGCGACGGATATCAACGGGATCGGGCACGTAGTCGGCAGCCGGAAGGTCGCGGGCGGTTATCTCGCCGGATTCTTCTGGAATGGCTCCTTGGCCCGGACCTTGCGCGCGCCGAACGAACTCAATCCGCAGGCGGTGGCGGTCAACGCGGACGACGTCATCGTCGGGAACAGCGAGTTCCAATACGGCAGGTATGACGCCCATGCCCTCTTGTGGTCCTCGCCCGGCGAGCTCCCATCAACTCTGCCCCGACTCAGCGAATGGCCCGTGGCGGCGGCCGATATCAACGATGCGGGTGTCGTTGTCGGCTCGGAGACGAGCTACGCGACCGGATATCCCCAAAGTCGCGCTGTCATCTGGCGCTGACCGCGGCCGGCCGCCCCCGCGGCTCTACAGTTGCGGCGTGACGCAAGACCGAGGCGCGATCGAGGCCGTCATCTTCGACTGGGGCGGCACGCTGACGCCGTGGCACGAGGTCGACCTCGGCGAGCAGTGGCGGGTGTACGCGCGGGAGGTGCACGGCATCCCCCTGGACTCGGCGGACGTGCCCGAGGCGGACCTCGCCGCGGCACACGAGTTGGCCGAGCGGGTCCTCGCGGCCGAAGCCACAGCGTGGGCCCGTGGGCGCTCAGAGCATTCGAGCGCCCATCTCGAGGCGATCCTGCGCGACGCCGGCGCCGATCCGGAGCACGACCGGCACCTGCTGGCGCTCGCGGCATACCGGCGCTTCTGGGAGCCGCACACGGTCACTGACCCGCAGGTGCGCCCGTTGTGGGAAGGCTTGCGGGACAGAGGTATTCGTGTCGGAGTCCTGTCCAACACGATCTGGACGCGGGACTACCATCGCGAGATCTTCGCCCGGGACGGCGTGCTCGAACTGCTCGACGGGGACGTCTATTCCTCGGAGATCCACGTCGTCAAACCACATGCCGAGGCGTTCGAGGGGGCGCTTGCCGCCGTCGGCGCGCGACCGGAGCGATCGGTCTATGTCGGCGACCGGCTCTTCGAGGACGTCTGGGGACCGCAACAGATCGGGATGCGCGCGATCTGGATCCCGCACTCGGACCTGCCGCAGGTCCAGCGCGTGGCCGTCGACGCGACTCCCGACGCGACCGTGCAGCAACTCCTGGACATCCTCCAGGTGGTGGATGCGTGGCGCTGAATGACGCGCCAATCGAGGTATGGCTCGGACTCGCGGCGCTCGGCGCAGGCTGGGTGGATGCCGTCGTCGGCGGCGGCGGGCTGATCCAGATCCCGGCACTGCTGATCGGTGTGCCTGGAGCGAGCCCGGCACAGGTGTTGGCGACCAACAAACTCTCCTCGATCACCGGCACCCTGAGCAGTTCGATCACCTACTTCCGCCGGGTGCGACCCGACCTGCGCACTGCCCTTCCCATGGCCATCGTTGCCTGCGCGGGCGCTATCGGCGGCGCCTTCATCGGCGTGCATATCCCCAAAGCCGCCTTCACCCCCATCGTGCTCGTGATGCTCCTTCTCGTCGGTGCATACACCCTCCTCAAGCCCGATCTCGGATCGGTGACTGCCTTGCGGCACAGCGGCATTCGGCATACTGCCCTTGCCATGATGACGGGCCTGCTCATCGGCGTCTATGACGGGGCCCTCGGCCCGGGCACCGGCTCATTCCTCGTCTTCGCCATCGTCGGCCTGCTCGGCTATGCCTTCCTCGAAGCCACCGCGAAGGCCAAGATCGTCAACCTCGCGACCAATATCGGCGCCCTCGCGGTCTTCATCCCGGGTGGCCACGTGATGTGGCGGGTCGGCCTCATCATGGCCGGCTGCAATCTCATCGGGGGGTATGTCGGCGCCCGCACCGCCGTCGCCCGAGGATCCGGCTTCGTGCGCGCCGTCTTCATCGCGGTCGTCGTCGCGTTCGTGCTCCGCCTGGGCTACGACATCCTCACCTGATCGCGTTATGTCCGCGCGTCTCGAACGCCGACCAGCCCCAGGCCGAGCAAGGTTGCATCGGAGGTCAGGAGCGTGAGGCCGATGCTGGCGGATTGCGCGAGCAGCATTCGATCGAAGGGATCATGCCGGGCAAGCTGTGGAAAGTCCGTCAGCCGCGCCGCGGCCTCCGCGTCCAGAGGAAGCTCCCTCAGTCCCGCCCGTTCACACGCCTCCGCGAAATCGGGGAGAGGGGCCAGTTTGCCCAACATCGTTTTGATCGAGATCTCGACCACGGAAACCGCTGAATAGCAAGCGATCTCAGCAGCTTGGATCAGCAGGCGGCTGCCTTGACCAAGACGAGGGCTGTCCATCAATACCCATAGGGCGGCATTGGTGTCCAGGAGGAGTCGACGGGGCGCGCTCACGATCACACGCCTAGGAAGAGCTGCTGAATGTCATCGTCTGTGCCGTCAAAGATCGCTGGGTCGACCGAGCGCTGACTCCACCCGTCAACACCGAAGCACACGATGTCGGCGTGGTGAATCACCAGGTCCACCACCGGCTTCCCTGCGCGAGCGATCGTCACCTGCTCCCCGGCAAGCACGGCCTCGATGAGCCGTGACAGCTGTGTTTTGGCCTCGTGCACATTGACTTGGACGGTCATGGACTAAGTCTAGCCAAGTCCGGGCGCACCCCTGGGAAATTCACGTAGGTGCGGCATGGGGCCGTCACAGGCTCCCCACAGGGAGCGGCCCGAGTTTTCTCGGTATGACAGCGACCGCCGCCCCCGCGCACCTCGCCACCGTGGTCGACGAGCCCGTCCAGTGGGTCGGCGCGAGTGCCGGCAGCCCGCGACCGGCCGCGCCAGCACCAGCCTCGGTGCGGCATACGCCGGCGTGGTGGCGCGACACCTCGGGAGCCGCGCTCTGGGCGCTGCTCCTCGGCGTCACCGCGCTGTGGGTGCACGGCAGCGGGTTGCAGGATGTCGGCACGATCGCCGGATTCCTCACCAGCTTCGGCCGGCTGACCGGCCTGGTCGCCTCGGCCCTGCTGCTGGTCCAGGTCTTCCTCATGGCGCGCATCCCGTGGTTCGAAAGGGCTTGGGGCCAAGACGAACTCGTGCGCAGTCATCGCCTCATCGGGTTCACATCCTTCAACCTGATGCTGGCTCACATCTTCTTGATCACCCTCGGCTATGCCGCCGCCTCGAAGGCCGGGCTGTGGGCCACGATCGTCGACTTCACCGTCAACTACCCGGGCATGCTGCTCGCGATCGCCGGAACGCTCTGCCTCGTGATGATCGTCGTCACCTCGATCCGCGCCGCGCGCGCCCGGCTGCGCTACGAGTCCTGGCACCTGATCCACCTCTACGGCTATCTCGGGGCCGGCCTGGCTCTGCCGCACCAGTTGTGGACCGGGCAGGAGTTCCTGTCCTCGAAGGCCGCGACGATCTTTTGGTGGAGCTTGTATGCCGTCACCCTCGCCGCCGTGCTCATCTGGCGCGTCGCTGTGCCCCTGGTGCGCTCCCGCCGCGCTGCCCTGCACGTCGTCGACGTCCGCGCTGAGGCGGCGGATGTCACCACCGTGACCCTGCAGGGCCGGGGCTTGCACCGGCTCAAGGCCCAAGGCGGCCAGTTCTTCAACTGGCGCTTCCAGGACGGGGCCGGCTGGACGCGCGCCAACCCCTACTCGCTATCGGCGGCGCCCACCGACGACACGATGCGGATCACGGTCAAGCACCTCGGCGATGGCAGCGCCCGCCTCGCCCAGCTGCCGATCGGCACCAAAGCGCACATCGAGGGGCCATATGGCCGCCTGCACCCCGGCGTCCGCACGCGCTCCAAGGTCTTGCTGCTCGGGGCTGGCATCGGTATCACGCCGCTGCGCGCCATCCTTGAATCGCTCCCCGCGAACGTCGGCCAGGTGACGGTTGTTCATCGGGTCAGCGACCGTCGCGAGACGGTGCTCGGATCGGAGATCGAGCAGCTGACGCAGGAGCGGGGCGGCCGCTACCTCGTCCTGGACGGGCACCGGATCCCCGGACGTGACTCCTGGCTCCCCGCCAGTGTCGCCGCCCTCGGCGATGTCGAGGCCCTGCGTCGCCTGGTCCCGGATGTCACTGAGCACGACGTTTTCATCTGCGGCTCCGGGCCGTGGATGGCCGCCGCCGAGAAGGCCGTTCGGGAGGCGGGCGTGCCGCAGGACGCCATTCACATCGAACACTTCGCCTACTAATACGCTCCCAGGAGAAGACCCACCATGCGCCGAATCACGCTCTGGCTGCTCAGCACACTGAGCGCTATCGTCCTGCTCTTCAGTTATCCCACGTCGCGTAACGCCGACACGGCAACCGCCGCCGTCGCGCCGACCGACGCGAACGCGACGACCGACGCGAACGCGACGACCGACGCGAACGCGACGACCGACGCCGCGTCGTCCGCAGCAACCCAAGACACAACCGCTGCGGCGTCGAGCGCGCAGGACGCGACAACCCAGTCCTCCAGTGAGCCGCCCACAAGCAGTAGCGCGTCGAGCTCGACCTCGTCCAGCACCTCCAAGACGAGTGGGTCGGGGGCCACGACCTACGCGGGTGACGCGGTCATGACCCGCTGGGGTCTGGTGCAGGTCCAAATCACCGTTGCCGATGGCAAGATCACGAAATCCGATGTGCTGCGGATCCCATGGGACAACCCCCGCGATCAGCAGATCAACTCGTATGCCGTGCCGATCCTCAACCAGGAGGCCGTCACCGCCCAAAGTGCGAGCATCGACATGATCTCGGGCGCCACGGTGACCTCGGTCGGGTACACCCAGTCGCTGCAGTCGGCGATCGACCAGGCGCACCTGGCATGACCGCGATCACCGCCCCGCTGGCCCTTCGACCGATCATCGAGCGCCGGGCCTTCGTCGAGATCATCATGGGTATGCCGATCTCCTTGCACATCAAGGCAATTGATGTTCAGCGAGCCGACATCGAACAGGCCGCGGCGAATGTCTTTGCGACCTTGCGCAAGGTCGACGACCTCTTCAGTCTGTGGCGCAGCGATAGCGAACTGAGCTTGCTGCAAGCGGGCGCGGTGATCGCGGGCGAGGCCCACGAGTGGCAGGCCGAGATTGTCGACCTATGCCTGGAGGCCGAAGAGCGCACCGGTGGCCTGTTCACCGCCTGGCGCAACCACGAGGGTGCGCGGCCGGCATACGACCCCACCGGCCTCGTCAAAGGCTGGGCGGTTGAGCAGGCGGCCGCCATGCTGCGTGTCGTGCCCGGAATCTCGTTCTGCCTCAACGCCGGTGGGGACATGGTGATCGGCCATGGCCCCGGTATGCGAGGCGTCGCGCCGGCCTGGACGATCGGGATCGAAGACCCGCGCCAGCCTGATGCCATCGCCGCCACCGTCGAGGTCGTCGAGGGCGCCGTCGCGACCTCCGGCAGTCGCGCCCGCGGCGCGCACATCACCGATCCCCGCACCGGGGCAGTCGTATGCCGCGACGGCAGCGCCACGGTCGTCGGCCCAAGCCTGGTGTGGGCCGATGTCTGGGCCACGGCGGCCTTTGTCGATCCCACGTGGGCGCGGGAACTGATAGCGGGGGAGGCCTCCGCATACTCCCTGACCGTCCTGTGAGTTCCGTTGCCGCGGTGTAGTTTTGCGCGATGCGGGGGAGAGGGATCGCGGCGCTGATGCTGCTCGCCCTGGCCCTCGGGCCGGGGACGAGTTGGCTCAACCATCAGGACGCGCGGTGGGCTCAGGGGATCAGTGCCGCCCTCGCCACGGCGTGGGCCGACGCGCGGTTCTGGCTGATTGGGGCGCTGCTCACGGGCTCAGCCTTGGGTGTGCTGGGTGCGCTCACGCGGCGGAACGGGCGCATGGGTGTGCTGGCCGCGCTCGTGGCGCCGCTGCTCCCGATCGCAGAACTGACGATGCTGGTCATCACCGCGGCCCCGCAGACCGCGCAAGATCGGTTCGGCCTCCACGTGCGCATCGTGACCCTGGCTCTCGCCCTCGCCTGGCTTCTAACCGTTCCCATCGTCCAGCGAGCCCAGTGGGCAACGTCACCGCGTCATACCTGATGTCGTGATCGCGGATTTTCCTCCCGCTCGATCATCGCCTGCAGTCTGGGTACGTATCTCTGTGTCGTTTTGCGCGTGGGATACGTATGCCGCCGCCGTCATTTACGCAGGCGTGATCCTGGCCGTTGCCCAATCTGCGGTCGAAATGCCCAGCGCGATTGACAGACTGCCTAGGACCACAGTCGAACAGGACGACTGCTGACGAGGAGGGCAAGACCATGACTGCCGAAACGGGTTTGGCTGTAACCGCATTGATCGCCGCCTTGTATGGCGTGGGCTTCGCGGTGCTGCCGAAGTTCGTGGACTGGCCGCGTTCCAGCCGCGTCTACACGATGGGCGGTGCGGCGCTCGTTGCCGCTGCTGGCATCCTCCTCGTCCTCATTCCGTGGATGGGAGATCGGGCATGAGCAAGGAACAGAGTCGAGTGATCGTCGCGACGCTGGCCATCATCTATGGCCTCGGCGTCGCCTTCGGACAGAATCTGATCGACAACGAGACCTTCTGGAAAGCGTGGCTTATGGTCGGCGCCTTCGTGGTCGGCGGAGCCTGGCTGGTGTTGATGGTGCTGCCGCGCGGTCGACGCGAAGTCGAATCCAGCTAACGTCTTCGTGCCCGCGGGCGGCTGGACCGAGGCGTCAGCGGGGACGGTCGCTAGCCACCATGGGCTGGAAGCCTGGGCAACTCAGCACCGGCAGGCGCGGATAGCGGGGGAAACGTTCGTCCCTCGCGGCGAGGCCGCAGCGCAGGTAGGTCGTGCCCTTGTTCGTTGGCCGGACCAGCGCGTGGGCGCACTCGGCACATAAGCCTGCCTGGATTGTGTAATCCACTGCCCGTCAGGCGGATTCGCTCGGCGGCTCGATGTCGACTTGCGGCGGCAAGTCCGCGACGCCCACCGGGCAGCTGAGACCATTCGGGCCGTGATTGCAGTAGCCCGCAGGGTTCTTGTGGAGGTACTGCTGGTGGTAGTCCTCGGCATACCAAAAGGTCCCGGCCTCGGCGGCGGGCCGCTCCTCGGTCGTAATGTCGCCGGCGCCGGCCTTGATCAGCTCGCCCTGGAAAGCGGCGTGCGTGCGTCGCACCGCGGCCTCCTGGCCGGGGGTGGTCCAGTAGATCGCCGAGCGGTACTGCGTGCCGATGTCATTGCCCTGGCGGTTGGCCGTCGTCGGGTCGTGGTTCTCCCAAAAGGCCTTAAGGATCTGGCCCGCCGAAATGCGTGCCGGGTCATAGGCTACGAGGACAGTCTCGGTGTGGCCGGTCTGCCCGGTGCAGGTCTCCTCATAGGTCGGGTTCGGGGTGTAGCCGCCCATATAGCCCGCGGCCGTGCTCACGACCCCGGGCAGGCGGTACATGATGCGTTCGGCGCCCCAGAAGCAGCCCATCGCGACATAGATGACCTCGGTGCCCTCCGGCCACGGGCCCGCAAGCGGGGTGCCCAACACAGCGTGCGTGTCGGGCACCGTGAAGGCCGGGGTCGAACGTCCCGGCAGCGCGTCCTGCGCGGTCGGCATGGGCTTGGGGTGGCGGCCGAAGATCATGCTTCATTCAAGCCCAGGCGGGGCCGTCGCATTCCGTCCGGCGCTCAGGCGAGACCCGGGAAGGCCGACCACGGCGCGCCCCACTCGGCGTCGAGGGCAGCCGATTCCCACAGCCAGCCGGCGCTGGCGAGCGCGGTCTTGGGGTCGGCTGTGCCCTCGGGAAGCGTTGCGCCGCAAGCGGTTACGAGACCAGCGGTCAGGTGGCGGATCAGCCGGCGGGCGGTGCTGTCGTCGCTCACGCTCAAGGGCAGGGTGTATGCGGATGGCGTCGCCGGGGCGGAATCCCCCAGTTGTCCCTCGAGGACGCTGACCCGGCCCCGGACGGTCTGCAAGCTCGCGATCGCCCGCTTCCGGGTCGCGCCGCCGCTGCGCGCTGCGGCGACTTCCAGGCCATAGACCGCCTCGCGCGCGGCGCTGAGCAGCGTGAGCGCAGCGGCTTGCGGGAGTTTTCCGGGGTGCAGCGCCATCTGCGTCGCGTTGCTGTCCAGGCTCTGGCGCAGCAGGTCCCAGGAGACCGTCATCGCGGCCAGGGTGGGACGCAGGGCTGACGCGGCGCCGGGAAGGACCTCCTGCGCGGCGCTCGAGGCCACCAGGGCCAGGCCCACCGCATCGGGCTTCGCTGGATCGGTCGTCGTGGCGCTGGTCGAGGGAGAACCCGAGCCCGAGGCGCCGGGCGTGGTGGAAGTCGACGACGAGCCAGCCGACGCCGACGTGGTGGACGAGGGGGCCGTGCGGTCGATTTCCGAGGGGGTCGGTGCCGCCAAGAGATCCGCCGGGACCCCGCCTTGACGCAGGGCGCTGTCCAGCACCTCGACCTGGCGGGCCAGCCCGGCGGCATACTCGGCGGGCACGGCGGCGCGCAGCGACTGCATGTGGTGCAGCAGGGCGACCAGGTTCGCCTCCTGAGGGATCGGAGTGCGCTCCGGGATCAGCGGAACGTGTGGCGCGTCCTCCTCCAAGCGAATCCCGCACCCGCTCAACAGGATTGCGCTGCCGGTCGCCACGACGCTCCAGCGCAGCGCGATGCGTCGGGACGGGGATGGCATGGGCCGATGATGTCACGAGGGCCACCGCACGCTCGGGCACCCTCGCGGCCCGTCACGCGTTCTCGCGTAGAGTTGGCAATCCACAACTGAAGGAGAGGAGTCGGCCATATGCCCGCCAATGACCGCGTTCGCGAGATTGTCGCCGCGGCGCTGACCGACCCGCAGATCTCCCTCGATGACGTCGATGTCAGCGCCGCGGGAAAGCGCCGCCTTGTGCGCATCACCCTCGACCGGCGCCCGAGCGCCGATCCGGACGGCTGGGTCGACCAGCCGACACCCGCCGTTACTTTGGACGACATTGCCGATCTCTCCCGTGCCATCAGCGACGCGCTGGATCGCGACGAACCCTTCGGCGGGGCGGCATACGTCCTGGAAGTGGGCTCGCCCGGCGTCGGGCGGCCGCTGCGCTCACCGGAACAGTTCCAACGCAATGTCGGACGCCTGGTCAAAATCACCCGGGGTGGCGCCGAAACCACGGGCCGCATCCGGCGTGCCGGCCCTGACGCCGTCATCATCGCCGTGGGGGAGCCCGCGGTCGAGGAGACGATCGCGTATGCCGGGATCGAGCGGGCCAGCATCGTCGTGGAGTTCACAAGCATCGAGGAAAAGGACGACTGATGGACATCGATCCGGCAACCCTGAGGGCCTTGGAGCAGGAGCGGGGCATCTCGATGGATGTGCTCGTGCCCGCCCTCGAAAAGGCGATGCTCTCTGCATACGAGCGCACCGACGGCCACCACCGCCACGCGCGGGCCGAACTCAACCGCAAGACCGGCCATGTGACGATCTGGGCGCAGGAAGAGTTCGAGATTCCCGAATCCGAGCTGCCGCCGGAGCCGGAGCCTGAGGAGGGGGAGGAGCCGCGCCCGCGCCGCCCGCGCTATGAGCTCGGCCCCGAATTCGACCACACACCAGCGGATTTCGGCCGAGTCGCCGCCGCCACCGCGCGGCATGTCATCCTCTCGCGCCTGCGGGAGGTCGAGGACGAGCAGATCCTCGGCGAGTTCAAGGGCCGCGAGGGCGATATCGTCGCCGGCGTCATCCAGCAAAGCCCCAACCCGCGGCATGTCACGGTCAGCTTCGGCAGCGTTGAAGGCATCCTGCCGGCGGCCGAGCAGGTGCCGGGGGAGAGTTACAAGCACGGCGAGCGGATCCGCTGTTATGTCGTCTCCGCCAAGCGTGGCCTGCGCGGCCCGCAGATCGATCTCTCGCGCACCCATCCCGGCCTGGTGCGCAAGCTCTTCGCGCTGGAGGTGCCCGAGGTCGCCAATGGCTCGGTCGCGATCGTTGAACTGGCGCGCGAGGCCGGTCACCGCAGCAAGATGGCGGTCCGCGCGACCGTGCCCGGCCTGAACGCCAAGGGCGCGTGCATCGGGCCGATGGGGGCCCGGGTGCGCGCCGTCATGGCCGAGCTTGGTGGCGAGAAGATCGACATCGTCGACTATTCCGACGATCCGGCCGAGTTCGTCGCCGCGGCTTTGTCCCCGTCGCGCGTGCAGAGCGTCACGATCGTCGATCGGGCCTCAAAATCGGCCCGCGTCGTCGTGCCCGACTATCAACTGAGCCTGGCCATCGGCCGCGAAGGCCAAAACGCCCGGCTCGCCGCGCGACTGACCGGCTGGCGCATCGACATCGTGCCGGACATCGAGAGCCCGAGCGCCGGTGGAGCCACCCGCCCGAGCCACTCGAGCGCTCCGCCCCGGGAGTCTCGCCGCCCCGGCACCCGCTAGAATGGGTGGAACCGATCGGACTGGACTGCGTCCGCCGGCCGTCGCACCACGCACGGGCCCGACCCGAACGTGCGTCGGCTGCCGTCAGACGGATAGCCGATCGGTCCTTCTGCGCATCGTTGCGGGAATGGACGAGCAGGGTCACCCGGCCCTGATCCCCGATCCCGCCGGTCGCCTCCCCGGGCGCGGCGCCTGGCTGCACCCGGGATCCGACTGTCTGGCGTTGGCCATGAAAAGGCGAGCCTTCCCGCGCGCGCTCCGCATCAGCGAGCCGCTGGGAGAGCAGCGCGTCACGGCATACCTCCAGGAGCGGGACGCAGAAGGCAACCTGACCGAACAAGACCGAAAGCGGGTTCACCGCGATGAGCAACCGATGAGCACTCAGAAATGAGTTCCCCCCGGCTGTGAATGGTCCGCCTCACTCGAGAGCGGGCCGAGTAGAGGAGAAAAGTGTCGAAGATCCGCGTCAGCGCCCTCGCCAAAGAGGTCGGAGTGCCCTCCAAGGTCCTCCTAGAGCGCCTGAACGAGATGGGTGAGTACGTCAAGTCGGCGAGCTCCACCGTCGAAGCGCCCGTGGTGCGCCGTTACCACGAAAAGTTCCCCGCCGCAGCCGCCGCTCCGGCTGCCCCGGCGCCAGCCGCTGCCCGTCCGGCGAGCCCGTCGGCGACCCCATCGCCCAAGCCGGCGACCCCCGGACCGCGTCCGGGACCCGCCGCGCCGGCAGCGACCCCGGCGGCCCCGGCCCCCGCCCCCGCGGCGGCCCCGGCAACCCCACCCGCTGCGGCTCCGGCTGCTCCGGCACCGGCGGCTTCGCCGGCCCCGAGCGCGCCAGCGCCCGCAGCGCCCAAGCCGGCTCCCGCGGCACCGGCGGCGCCGGCCGCTCGCCCGACCCCGGGCGCTCGCCCGGCCGCTCCGGCTGCCCGCGAGGGCGGCTCCGGCGGGCCGCGCCCCGGCGCGCCGCGTCCGGGCAACAACCCCTTCGCCCCCAGCCAGGGCATGGGCAAGCCGCGCGAAGACCGCCGCGACAGCGGTGGGTCCGGCGCGATGCCGCGTCCGGGCAACAACCCCTTCGCGGCGAGCCAGGGTATGCCGCGTCCCGGCACCCGTCCGCCGCGCCCGGGCGCCCCGGCCGGTCCGGGCGGTCCTCGTCCGGGTGGGCCGCGCCCGTCGATGATGCCCGACCGCAGTGCGGTCGCGCGTCCCGGTGAGCGTCCGACCCGCGGTGGCGCTGGTCGCCCCGGCGCCGGTGGCCCCGGTCGTCCCGGTGGTGGCGGCGGCTTCGCCGGTCGTCCCGGTGGCGGCGCTGGTGGCGGCGGATTCGGCGGTCGTCCCGGTGGGGGTCCCGGAGGTCGTGGCGGCACCCAGGGTGCCTTCGGCCGCGGCGGTGGCCGCGCCAAGCAGCGCAAGTCCAAGCGGGCGAAGCGTCAAGAGTTCGAGCAGATGTCCGCACCGACGATCGGTGGCGTCAGCGTTCCGCGCGGTGACGGCTCGATCGTGCGGATCCGACAGGGCGCGTCCCTGACCGACTTCGCCGAGCGCATTGATGCCAATCCCGCATCGCTGGTGACCGTGCTGTTCCACCTCGGTGAGATGGCGACCGCGACGCAGTCGCTGGATGAGGACACCTTCGCGCTGCTCGGGGCCGAGCTCGGCTACGAAATCCGCATGGTCAGCCCGGAGGAGGAGGAGCGCGAGCTCTTCGAGTCCTTCGACATCAACCTCGAGATCGGTGTCGACACCGAAGAGGAAGAGGACCTGGAGGCGCGCCCGCCGGTCGTCACCGTCATGGGTCACGTCGACCACGGCAAGACGCGCCTTCTCGATGCGATCCGCAACGAGAATGTCGGCGCGTCCGAGCATGGTGGCATCACCCAGCACATCGGTGCCTACCAGATCGTCAAGGAGCACGAGGGCGTCGAGCGGCCGATCACCTTCATCGACACCCCGGGTCACGAGGCCTTCACGGCCATGCGTGCTCGTGGTGCGAAGGTCACGGATATCGCGATCCTCGTGGTGGCGGCCGATGACGGCGTCATGCCGCAGACGATCGAGGCGCTCAACCACGCCCAGGCGGCCGATGTGCCGATCGTCGTCGCGGTCAACAAGATCGACGTCGAGGGTGCCAACCCGAGCAAGATCCGCCAGCAGCTGACCGAATACAACTTGGTCGCGGAGGAGTATGGCGGCGACACCATGTTCGTCGATGTCTCGGCCAAGCAGGGCCAGAACATCGACGAGCTGCTCGAAGCTGTGCTGCTCACCGCGGATGCGGCGCTGGATCTGCGGGCCAACCCCGACCGCGATGCTCGCGGTGTCGCGATCGAGGCCAACCTCGACAAGGGTCGTGGCGCCACGGCGACCGTCCTGATCCAGAGCGGCACGTTGCGGGTCGGCGATGCGATCGTCACCGGCAGCTCCCACGGCCGCGTGCGGGCCATGCTCGATGAGCACGGCCAGCAGGTGCAGGAGGCGGGCCCGTCTCGTCCGGTGCAGGTGCTCGGTCTGTCCTCTGTCCCGCGCGCCGGCGACACCTTCGTGGTGGCCCCGGACGACCGGACGGCTCGTCAGATCGCCGAGAAGCGCGAGGCTGCCGACCGGCAGGCGTCGCTGGCCAAGGCCCGCAAGCGCATCTCGCTCGAGGACCTCAACCAGGCCCTCGCGGCCGGCAAGGTCGACACCCTCAACCTCATCCTCAAGGGCGATGTGTCGGGTTCGGTCGAAGCCCTCGAAGACGCCTTGCTGCAGATCGATGTGGGCGATGACGTCGACCTGCGGATCATCGACCGCGGTGTCGGTGCCATCACGATGAACAACATCAACCTCGCGATGGCCTCGAACGCGATCATCATCGGCTTCAATGTGCGCGCGGAGGGTCAGAACGCTGACTACGCCGAGCGCGAGGGCGTCGAGATCCGCTACTACTCGGTGATCTACCAGGCCATCGAAGAGGTGGAAGCGGCACTGAAGGGCATGCTCAAGCCGGAGTTCGAAGAGGTCGAGCTCGGCACCGCCGAGATCCGCGAGATCTTCCGCTCGAGCAAGTTCGGCAATATCGCCGGGTCGATCGTGCGCAGCGGCGAGATCCGCCGTGGCGCCAAGGCGCGCATCACCCGCCAGGGTGTCGTCGTCGCCGAGAATGTCGAAGTCGCCGGTCTGCGCCGCTTCAAGGACGATGTCGTCGAAGTCCGCGAGGGCTACGAGTGCGGTATCAACCTCGGCAGCTTCAACGACCTGCAACTCGGCGACCTCATCGCCACCTACGAAATGCGCGAGAAGCCGCGCGCCTGACGTCACACATTTCTCTCCGGATGCCGGAAGTCTGCGCTTCACCTCTGCTCTAAAGCAGCGTGAAGCGCACACTTTCGGCATCCGGAGAGAATTGAGCAAAGGAGGAGCGTCATGTCCGACACCGGTCGCGCCCGCAAGGTCGCCGAACGCATCAAGGACGTCATCGCCGAGAATCTGCAGTCGGTCATCAAGGATCCCGATCTCGGCTTCCTGACCGTCACCGATGTGCGGGTGACCGGCGATCTCCAACACGCCTCGGTGTTTTACACCGTCTTCGGCGATGAAGATCAGGCGGCCCGCACCGCTCGGCTGCTCACCGCCAACACCGGCAGGCTGCGCAGCCTGGTCGGCAAGCACCTCGGCATTCGTCTCACCCCGAGCCTGGAGTTCATCCCCGATGCGCTCCCGGACACCGCCGCGCACCTCGACGACCTGCTCAAGGCGGCCCGCGAACATGACGCCGAGGTGGCCGCCAGCGCTGCCGGAGCGGTCTATGCCGGGGACGCCGATCCCTACAAGCACGACGACGACGAGGCCGACGAGGACGCCGACGCGCCGAGCGTGCGCTCGTGACGAGTCGGTGAGCACCGACCGCCAGCGACGCGAGCCGGCGCCTGACGGCCTGCTCATCCTCGACAAACCGGCCGGATGGACCAGCCACGATGTCGTCGCGAAGGTCCGCTATCTCGCAGCCACTCGCAAGGTCGGCCACGCGGGCACGCTCGACCCGATGGCGACCGGCGTGCTCGTCCTCGGCATCGGCCGCGCTACCAAATTGTTGACCTTCCTCGTCGGCTGCGACAAGGACTACGACGCGACGATCCGCCTCGGCGCCAGCACCGTCACCGACGATGCGGAGGGCGAGGTCACCGAGCGCACGCCAGCGCGCCCCACCCAAGCCGCGCTCGACAATGCCGTCGCCACCCTCACCGGCCGCATCGAGCAAGTGCCCAGCGCCGTCTCCGCCATCAAGATCGACGGGGTCCGGTCGTATGCCCGAGTCCGCGGCGGTGAGGCGGTCGCCCTCGCCGCTCGGCCCGTCACCGTGGCCCGATTCGACCTCGGCGAGCGGCGCGAGGTGGTGGTGGACGGCATACCCATGCTCGATCTGGATGCGAGCGTCCAGGTCTCCTCGGGCACCTACGTGCGGGCCTTGGCCCGCGACCTCGGCGCGACGCTCGGCGTCGGCGGGCACCTGACGGCGCTGCGCCGCACTCGCGTTGGGGCCTTCGGCCTCGATCAGGCGCACACCCTCGCCGAACTCGAGGGCACGGACCCGACCGCGCTGCCCGTCATCGCCCTCGACGCGACCGCCGCCGCCTTCGCCATACGCGAGCTGACAGCCGAGGAAGCACGCGCGATCTCCTTCGGCCAGCGCATCACCTCGGCCCAGCCCGGCCGCGCTGAACCGGTCGCCGCCACCTCGCCGGACGGCCGCTTCGTGGCGATGCTCGATGAGTCCGGGCCCCGGGCCAAGGCGTATGTCGTCTTCGCCCCCGCGGCGACGTGACGCATCGCTCCGCGGATCGAATGGGCCGCGCGGTTGCTGGGATTTAGAGTTTCCCTCGTGCTGCGCTGGACCGATCCCGCCGAAACGCCGGCGACCCTGCGACCGTGCGTGGCCACCTTCGGCAACTTCGACGGCGTCCACCGCGGCCATCGGGTCGTCATCGACACTCTGCTCGCCGAAGCCGCGCGCCGCGCATTGCCGGCCGTCATCGTCACCTTCGACCCCCACCCGGTCCAGGTGCTGCACCCCGAGCGGGCGCCAGAACTGATCAGCCCCGGCACGCTGCACGAAGAGCTTCTCGAGGCCACCGGCATCGACGGCCTCTGCGTCGTGCCCTTCACCACCGCCTACGCCCAGCAGCTCCCCGAGGACTACATCGTCTCGACCTTCGTCGAAGGTCTCGGCGTCGCGGCGCTTGTCGTCGGCGCCGATACCAAGGGGTTCGGCCGCGGTTACACCGGCGATGTCGAGTTGATCCGCGATCTCGGGGCGGCCCACGGCTTCGACGTCGTCGTCGTCGCCGATCAGGGGGAGGGCATGCGCTGGTCCTCCACCGCCGTCCGCGAACGCCTGCGCGATGGCGATGTCGAGGGCGCCGCGGAGATCCTGGGCCGGCCGCACCGCGTGGTCGGCACGATCGTCCACGGCTTCCACCGGGGCCGCGAACTCGGCTACCCCACGGCCAATCTCGAGCGCCGCTCCCGCGGAGTGGTCCCCGCCGACGGGGTGTATGCCGGATGGTTTACCCGCCTCGACCTGCCCGCCGAGCATCCCGACCGCGTCCTGCCGGCCGCCATCTCGGTCGGCACCAATCCGACCTTCGATGGCACGCAGCGGACGGTGGAGGCCTACTGCCTCGATCGCACCGACCTCGACCTCTATGGCGAGGAGGTCGCGGTCGACTTTGTCGTCCATCTGCGGCCGACCCTGAAGTTCGACTCGATCGACGAACTGCTGGTCGCCATGGCTCGCGATGTGGACCAGGCGCGCGACATCCTGTCCGGCGCACGCTGAGCGGACACCGGACGGACACTAAGCCGCGTCAAAAGAGACACCTGCCGCCTAGCGTCGACGCGTCGCCGTCTGCTCCGTTGTCAAGCCCGGGGGAGGGCTGCGGGGCGGCCGCGGGAGGGAGCTACCAATCATGAGGTCCACTACACGTCTGAAGTGGCAGGACTCGCAGGCGCCTCGGCGCGTGCGGGTCGTGCCCCTGGCGGCTATCGCAGGACTCGGTCTTGCTTGCGTCGGGATGGCGGCGCCTGCCGCCGCCGACGCCACCGACTCGGGGCGGGCGCCGACGCCCTCGCCCGGCGCCATGGTCGGCACGGCAGATGACTGGGACGGTGACGTGGTTTACCTGACCAATCCCAAGGGTGGGCGCGCCCAGGCGGTGCCTACGCCGGGCATTGATGACCCGACCGATGCTCAATTCGACCCACTCGGGCAGCGCATCGCGATCAGCACATGGAATGGTCTGTGGCTGGCCGGACCGTCGGGGGAGAATCCGCGCCTGATCCCCAAGACCTCGGGGTATTACGACTTTTCCTGGAATCCGGTGGTTCCTGATCAGCTGATCGCGACCAAAGGGCCTAGTACGGCAGCCGTGCTCACCGTCAAGAATGGAGCCATCGCCTCGGTCAAGAACATCACCTTCGCGGGATCTGGCGAGGCCCGCTACACCTATTCCCCCGACGGGACAAAGGTCTTGGCCACCGGCAGCGAAGCCATCGTCTACAACGCCAATGGCACGGGCAAGAAGTCTCTCGGGGTCAAGGGCCGCAACTTCGTGTGGGGCCCGGACAGCACGAGCGTGGTCTTCACCGACGCGGGGTATGACGACCTTGAACAGGTTCCCGTGGCCGGTGGCAAGCCCCAGGTGCTCGTCAATGCTGCCTTCGCCCGCCCCCGAGGCTATGACGCGCAAGGACGGTTACTGTACACCTTCAACTTTCGCTCCGAGTTGCTGGCCTTCGACTTCCGGCAACGCGAATCCATCTCGCTGGGCGAGCCCAACATCATCCTCGAGAACTACTCTGCGTCTCCGCTCGCCCCGTTCGACCTCGGCTCCTGCGACGGCCTGACCGCGACCGTGACGGGCACGGCCGGCAACGACATGCTGCGCGGCACGGCCGGCAAGGACATCATCCGCGGTCTCGGTGGCGACGACACGATCGACGGCCTCGGCGGCGACGACATCATCTGCGGCGGCGATGGCAATGACATCCTCGCCGGTGGAGACGGCGCCGACCGGATCTTCGGCGACGCTGGCGCGGACAAGATCACGGGTGGCGCCGGAGATGACCGCGTCGGCGGCGGCGCGGGCATCGACCGGGTCGACGGGGGACTTGGCAATGACCGCGTCGACGGCGGCACCGAGGGCGACACCCTAATCGGCGGTGCGGGGCTCGACGAGATCCGCGGTGGCTTCGGCGATGACCAGATCGACGGCGGCGCCGGCGACGACCAACTCTTCGGCGAGCCGGGCACCGATGTCATCCACGGCGGCAGCGGCAATGACTACGCCCTCGCCTACTACCGCTGGAATGACGGCGGACCGGGCGAAACGATCTATGGCGATGCCGGCAATGACACGCTCTCTCAGTCGGCGACGATCAAGGGCGGCCTCGGCGACGACTGGATCTTTTATGCGGACAAGGCCTTTGGTGAAGACGGCGTCGACATCATCAGGGCCAGCGCCTGGGCCGATGGCGGAACCGGCGACGACGGGATCAGCAGCACCCGGATCCAGTTCGGTGGCGCCGGTGACGACCACCTGACCTTGCAGTACAACTACTGCGGCCAAGGCGCCGTGCCGGTCACCTGCTCCGCCGATGGCGGCGACGGCCATGACACGATTCAGGGCTCGATCCTGGATGACTCGATCATCGGCGGCCCGGGCAATGACACCATCTCCGGCGACCGCGGCAAGGACACGATCGACGGCGGCACCGGGATCGACATCATCCACGGCGGCTTCGACAACGACACCCTGCGCGGCGGCGATGACGCCGACACCATCGAAGGCGACTCTGGCGACGACCTCATCTATGGCGACGCCGGCAATGACACCCTGATCAGCGGCACCGGCGCCGACAAGGTCTATGGCGGTCTCGGCGATGACATCATCTCCACCTTCGACGGCAACGACCTGCTCAAGGGTGAGGCGGGCAACGATCGACTGACGGGCGGCGCGGGCAATGACGCGCTCGACGGCGGCATCGGCACGGACCGCTGCGATGGCGCAGCCGGCCTCGACTCCGGCGTCGGCTGCGAGATCAAGGTGTCCATCGAGCGCTGAGGGCTCCGCCGGCTGGACCAGCCCTCGGGGGGCGGACCGGCGCCGGAGGTGTATGCCGGGCTCCACGGCATACCCTCCGGCACCGGCCGATCGCGCGCCGGGCAGACTCGCCCGCTGTGAGGGAAGCGGCAAGAGAAGTCGGGCGGATCGTGCGCGATGCCGCCCGACTTCTGCTGCGCCACTGGCCGGCCCTTCTCACGCTCGGGCTGCTGGGTGCCGCCTGGCGCTCCGGCACCCTCTGGCTCGCGGTGATCGTCAGCAATCGCAGCGGCCCACTCGCCCAACTCTTGCTGGCGCTGGCACCCGTGGGATATCTGCTGGCGATCGTCGCCATGCTGCGAGTCGTCCGGCCGTCGCTCTCGCCCCCGAAGCGGCCGCTGACCGAGCTGCCGCGCACGAGTTCGCCCACCGTCGCCGAGTGCACGAAGGGGGCGGAGGCGACCTTGTCGGCGGGCAAGACCTGACCGAGCGCGTGCCCCGCGAGCAGGGTGAGCAGGATGGCCGCGGCGGCATACCGGCGCCTCATGAGCGGACTGAATCGGCACGGACCCGCGAGCGACCTCGCTGTCGAGGACCCAGGACTGCGGTTCGAGCGAGTACGGGTCCTTGTCCCGGAAGCGGTATGCCGTCAGGCCGAGGTCGATGCTCGTGCCCTTCCAGGTGGCCGGCTGCGGAAAGACCACGACGGCGTGCAGGGTCAAGCCGGGATTGACATAGGAGACCCGGCGGGCGTCCGCGACCGCGACCACATCGCCCCGGATCGCTCGTTCGCCGGGCCAAGGGACGACCGCTGCCCGCGGTCCACCGAAGGATTTCGCGATCGCGGAGGTGCTCAGCGGGGCGTCCGTGGTGTTGGTCGCGTGCATCTCGATGATCAGCAGACGGCCCCCGGGGTCGGGTGGTTTGAGGGTGTAGCTGCCGGCCGTTTCCAGCGAGGGCGCAGCGAGCACCTTGACCACTCGCACGGTGAAGGAGCCGAGGTCGACCTCGTGTCCCAACTGCAGCGTGTCGGGCGGCGGAGTGGGTGCGGCGCGCAGCCACCGAAGGGCGCGGTCGCGAGGACGAGGAGCGCGAGAATGAGGGGCCCGACCACGCGGCCGCGCGTCAGCCGCCGCGGGAGCGCGCCGCTACGCGGCACGATCCGGCGAGGCAACGGCATACCTGCAGATCCTAGGCTTGGACTTCGGGGGCCGGACGTGATGGGATCTACACCCAGAGGGGTCCTCTTGCGCGCACGCGCGTGGCAGAATATGCGGACCCCCGACCCGGCCAGTCATAACGAAAGATGTGGACGACGATGCCCACCATGCTGAAGAACCCCACCGAGGAGCAGATCGACTACTCCCTCCTGGAGAACCGGGCCGCGAATGTCGGTGCCCTGTTCCGCGACCGCGTCGCGAAGACGCCGGACGCGATCGCCTACTGGTATCCCGAGGGTGACGGCTACGCGAAGGTTTCGTGGAAGCAGGTCAAGGACACCGTCTATGCGCTGGGTGCGGGCCTGATCGACCTCGGCGTCGGCGAGGAGGAGCGGGTCGCGATCGCCTCCGGCACGCGCTACGAATGGGTCATCGCCGACCTCGCGGACATGGTTTCCGGCGCGGTCACCACGACGATCTACCCGACGACGATCGCCGATGATGTCGCCTTCATCCTCAGCGATAGCGACACCAAGGTCGTCTTCGCCGAGGACAACGCTCAGGTCGAGAAGCTGCGTTCGATCCGCGATGTCATCCCCAATGTCGCCAAGGTCGTCGTCTTCGACGGCGAGGGTGATGGCGACTGGGTCATCACGATGGAGGACCTGGAAGTCCGTGGCCGCGCTCGTATGGAGTCCGAGCCGGGGGTCGTGGACGCACGGATCGACAACATCGCGCCGGAGCGGCTGGCGACGATCATCTACACCTCGGGCACGACCGGCCGGCCCAAGGGCGTGCGCTTGCTGCACAAGACCTGGACCTACCAGGGCGCCGCCATCCAGGCGACCGACATCCTCGGCCCGGACGACTTGCAGTACCTCTGGCTGCCGCTGGCGCACGTCTTCGGCAAGCAGTTGCTGACCATCCCGCTGCAGATCGGCTTCCCGACCGTGGTCGATGGCCGTATCGACAAGATCGTCGACAACCTCGCCGTCGTGAAGCCGACCTTCATGGGCGCCGCCCCGCGCATCTTCGAGAAGGCCTATGGCCGGATCAAGCTGATGATGGACGCCGAGAGCGGCGCCAAGGCCAAGATCGCGTCCTGGGCGCTCGGCGTCGGCGACAAGGTCGCCACCGGGCGAGCCGACGGCAAGGAGCCGTCGGGTGCCCTGAAGATCCAGCACAATCTCGCCGACAAGCTCGTGCTGTCCAAGGTCCGCGACCGCTTCGGCGGCAACATCCGCTTCTTCATCTCCGGCTCGGCGGCCCTCAACGCCGATGTCGCGCGGTGGTTCGCCTCCACCGGCCTGCTCATCGCCGAGGGCTATGGCCTGACCGAGTCCAGCTCGGCCGCCTTCGTCAACCGACTCAAGGCCTACAAGATGGGCACCGTCGGCTGGCCGATCCCGGGTCTGGAGTGCCAGATCGCCGAGGATGGCGAGGTGCTTTTGCGCGGCGAGGGCATCATGGACGGCTACCACAACAACCCCGAAGCCACCGCCGAGGTCAAGGACGACGAGGGCTGGTTCCACACCGGGGACATCGGCGAAATCGACAGCAACGGCTTCTTGAAGATCACCGACCGCAAGAAGGACCTCTTCAAGACCTCCAACGGCAAGTACGTCGCGCCGTCGCTGATCGAAACCGCTTTCAAGGGCCTGAACCCCTACGCCTCGCAGATCGTCGTCTACGGCAATGACCGCCACTTCGTCTCCGCGCTGGTCACCCTCGACCCCGAAGCGATCGTCCCGTGGGCGGCGGCCAACGGTCTGTCCGGCAAGTCGTATGAGGAGATCGCCTCTTCCGAGCAGGCGCAGGCCATGGTCCAGGGCTATATCGACGAGCTCAACGCCGGCCTGAACCGCTGGGAGCAGATCAAGAAGTTCACGATCCTTGGGTCCGACCTGTCCATCGAGAGCGGCGAACTGACGCCCTCGCTGAAGGTCAAGCGCAAGGTCGTGACGGAGAAGTACAAGAAGGAACTGGACGCGCACTACGCCTGACAGGCCCAATCCCTAGGTGCCCTCGCCGCGCTGCGGCGGGGGCACCTGGCGTTATTGGGTCTGCGGCGCCCGGGGAACGTACCCTTGACGGATGCCTGGTCAGTCCCGCTTCGCCGAACTCGAACCGCTCCTGGAGCGGGTGAGCAAGCCGATCCAGTATGTCGGCGGCGAACTCAACTCCACCATCAAGGACTGGGACTGCGGCGGGTTCGGACCCGACGGTGAGGACCTGACCGTCCGGTGGGCGCTGATGTATCCCGACGCCTATGAGATCGGGCTGCCCAATCAGGGCGTCATGATCCTGTACGAAGTCCTCAACGAGCGCGCCGATGCTCTCGCGGAGCGGACATATGCCGTGTGGCCCGATATGGAGGCCCTCATGCGGGCCGAGGGCTTCGCGCAGGTCACGGTCGATGGACACCGCGCGGTGCGCGAGTTCGATGTCTTCGGGATTTCCTTCTCCACCGAACTCGGCTACACCAACTTCCTCAACGCCCTCGATCTGTCCGGCATCGCCCTGCACGCGGCTGACCGCGGCGCCGACGAGCCGATCATCATCGTCGGCGGCCACGCGGCCTTCAATCCCGAGCCGATCGCGGACTTCATCGACGCGGCGATCGTCGGCGATGGCGAGCAGGCGGTGCTGCAGGTCACCGATGTCGTCGCGCAGTGGAAGGCGTCCGGACGGCCCGGGGGGCGGGAGGAGCTGCTGCGGCGGCTCGCGCAGACGGGGAATGTCTATGTCCCGAGCTTCTATGACGTCTCCTACTTGCCCGACGGTCGCATCCGCCGGGTCGCCCCGATCGAGTCCGGGGTGCCATGGCGGATTGCCAAGAACACGGTGATGGACCTCGACGAGTGGCCCTATCCCAAGCAGCCCTTGGTGCCGCTCGCCGAGGCCGTGCACGAGCGGATGAGTGTCGAGATCTTCCGCGGCTGCACCCGCGGCTGCCGCTTTTGTCAGGCCGGGATGATCACGCGCCCGGTGCGCGAGCGCACTATCACCGGTGTCGGCGAGATGGTCGAACGCGGTTTGGCCGCAACAGGTTTCGAGGAAGTCGGCTTGCTCTCGCTGTCCTCGGCGGACCACTCCGAGATCGCCGGAATCACCAAGGGCCTCGCCGATCGGTATGAGGGCGAGCAGGTCGGCCTGTCCCTGCCCTCGACGCGGGTGGATGCCTTCAATATTGACCTTGCCAACGAGCTGACCCGCAATGGGCGGCGCTCCGGGCTCACCTTCGCGCCGGAGGGCGGCAGCGAGCGGCTGCGCAAGGTCATCAACAAGATGGTCTCCGAGCAGGACCTCATCGACACCGTCGCCGCGGCATATGGCGCCGGGTGGCGACAGGTGAAGCTCTATTTCATGTGCGGTCTGCCGACCGAGACCGATGAGGACGTGCTCCAGATCGCCGACCTGGCGAAGCGGGTCATCGACACTGGCCGCAGCGTCAGCGGACGCCGCGACATCCGCTGCACGGTCTCAATCGGCGGCTTTGTGCCCAAGGCGCACACGCCTTTCCAGTGGGCGGGCCAGCTCGGGGCGGAGGAGACCGATGCGCGGCTCGCGAAGCTGCGCGAGGCGATCCGCGCCGATCGGAAGTATGCGAGTGCGATCGGCTTCCGCTATCACGATGGCCAGCCCGGCATCATCGAGGGCCTGCTCTCGCGAGGCGACCGCCGCGTGGGGCGGGTCATCGAGCACGTTTGGCGTGGCGGCGGCCGCTTCGACGGCTGGCGCGAGCACTTCTCCTACGAGAACTGGGTGGCGGCCTGCGAGGCCGAGCTCCCGGCATACGGCATCGACCTCGGGTGGTACACCACGCGCGAGCGCGGCGAGACCGAGGTGCTTCCGTGGGACCACATCGACTCGGGGCTGGACAAGGAGTGGCTCTGGGCGGACTGGCAGGACGCGCTCGATGAGACCGAGCAGGACGACTGTCGCTGGACCCCGTGCTTCGACTGCGGCGTCTGCCCCCAGCTCGGCACGCACATTCAGATCGGTCCGACGGGCAAGCAGCTCCTTCCGCTGACGGTGGTCTGAGCTTTTAGGTCTGAGCTTCGGCACCGGATATGGGGCCAAAGCTCAGACCTACCTGCCGGTAGCTCAGTCCATCTGGGATTGCAGGGCGGCGCCGAGGCGGGGGAGGGCGGCGGTGACATGCTCCTTCGCCTTGCCACGCAGCATGCCGTAGACCTTGGCGACCGCCGCGTGCTTGGGGTTGGCCGCGCGGGCGTCGGTCACCGACAGCAGGGCCTCGGAGACGCGCTCGCCTTGCTGCGCGAGTTGGCCGCCGAAGGGCGCGCCCGCGCGAGCCTCCCAATAGGGCTGCAGCTGGTCGAGGAAGTCGGGCAGCATGCCGGCGATCGCGCGGCGCACGATCCGCTCATCGATCTTGGTGGCGGCCTTGTATGCCGTCTTGATCGCCGCCCCGGACAGGCCGGACTTGCTGGCCACCTCCGCGTCGACCACGCCGACGAGGGCATCCACGGTCTGAGGGCGGCGGTCATCGGTCAGCAGGGTCTCGCGCAGGCTCGTCATGGTCTCGACCCTAACCGAGGGGCCCTGCCGTCGGCGGCGGGCCGGATTTGCGGTGACGGGCCGCGCTATACCCAGGCCCTTGCGCGCGACGGCGGCCCGGGTGGACGCGGCCTAGCAGCGGGCGGCAAGGCCTGTCTTTCAAGATGAACAATCGTTCGCTACAGTGAACGCATGTCTACGGGAAATGCATCGCTCGGCGCGGCCGTCGGGGCGTTGGTGCGCCTGCGCCGGGAGCAGCGCGGGCTCAGCGCCGCTGAGCTCGCCCGGCGTGCTGGGCTGTCGAAGGCCGCCCTGTCCGGGATCGAGGCTGGCGGCAATCCCACGCTGGACACCCTCGATGCCCTCGCCAATGCGCTGGCCATCCCACTCGTCGACCTGCTCGACCTGCGGTCGGGGACGGACACGGTCGTGGTCCGGGCGGCCAGCGACGAGCGCGGGCAGAGTTCGCGACAGCTGCTGCACCGCCTCGGCGGCGGCCACAGCCTGGAGTCGTGGCGCCTGCAGATGGTGCCCGGCGAGGAGTTCGCGGGGGTGCCGCACGCCGAAGGCACGGTCGAGCAGCTGCTCGTCCTGGAGGGCTCGCTAACCCTCACCGCCGGCACCGAGCCCCACGACCTCGCACCCGGAGACTTCGCCAGCTTCGCCGGGGACCGTGCGCATGCGTATGCCGCAGGCCCCGCCGGTGCGCTCGCCCTCGTCCTCATCGCCTCACCCCGCACCTGAAACGCGCTTCCACACAAGGAGATTCACCGGTGTCTGCTGCTGGCTGGTCGGCCCTGCTCATCACCTGGGCGATTGCCGTCGCTTCGCCTGGCCCGGACTTCGTCGCCGTGCTGCGATCGGGTGCGGCCTATGGTCGGCGCGATGCGCTTCTCGTCGGGGCCGGCGTCGTCAGCGGCATCGCCTGCTGGATTCTGCTTGCTATCACCGGCATTGGCGCCGTGCTTGCCGCGCACGCTGGGCTTTATGTCGTGCTGCGCGTCGTCGGCGCGGTGGTCCTGGTGGGCTATGGCCTGGTCATCCTGTGGCACTCGCGCCAGGCCGCGGGCGCGACCGCGGCACCCCCAGGAGCAGGTGCGCCGGGCACGGAGTGGGCTGGCGGCTTACCGTCTGGGGCTGGCCACGAATCTGGCGAACCCGAAGGCTCTGGTCTTTTTCGGTGCCCTCCTTGCCAGCCTGCTGCCGCCGTCCCCGGACGCGGCGCTGCGGATCGAGGTCATGGTGGCAATGCTCTCGCTGGCTGCGGCCTGGTTCGCGCTGACCGCCCTGGCGACGAGCAGTGCGGTGGTGGTCCGGGCATACGACCGGGCCCGGACGGCGATCGACCGAGTGCTTGGCACGGTCTTCGTCGGGCTCGGCGCGACCCTGCTTGGTCACTCCTAGATCTCTCGACCGCGGCGGTCCGGGCTGGATAGCGTGGGCCCCATGGACGGGCCAGGCTTTCACCAGGTCACGACGCTGCGCTTCCTCGCGGCGCCGACGGATGCCGGACAATCCGGATCTGTTTCTGCCGGAAAGGTTTTGGAGTGGATCGACAAGGCCGGGTATGCCGCGGTGGCCCGGTGGAGCGGGACCTACGCGGTCACGGCATATGTCGGGAATGTGCGCTTCACGCGCCCGGTCGAGGTCGGGCATCTCGTGGAAGTGCGAGCCGCTGTGGTGCGCACCGGGCGGACCTCGATGGATGTGATGGTCGAGGTCTTCAGCGGACCGCCGGCGACCGGTGAACTCGCGGCCTCGACGCACTGCCTCATGGTCTTCGTCTCGGTCGACGGCGATGGCCGCCCGAGCCCGGTGCCCGCGCTGGTGCCCAATGGCGAGGCCGAGCGGCTGCTGGCGGATTGGGCGAGTCGGCGGGCGGTGGTGCGACGCGAGATTGAGGAGGCGATGCAGGAGGTCGTCTTCTCCGAAGCCGGGACCGCGCCGCGGATCACCATGCGCTTCCTGGCCGCGCCGACCGATGTCAACTGGGGTGGCAAGGTGCACGGCGGCATCGTCATGCGGTGGATCGACGAGGCGTCGCACGTGCTCGCGACCTCATGGACCGGCGATGCTCACAATGTCGCGATCTTCACCGGCGGCGTTCGGTTCTATCGGCCGCTGCGGATCGGTCACCTGGTGGAGGTGGAGGCGCGGCTGCTGCATACGGGACGGACGTCCATGCACATCGGTGTCCACGTCCGCTCCGGCGACCCGGCGACCGGGGAGATGGAGCTGACCACCTACTGCCGCACCGTTTTTGTGACGATTGACGAGGCGCGGAAGGCGGAACCGGTCACCCCCTGGCTCCCCGTCACGGACGAGGATCGTGCCTTGGACGCCCACGCCCTGGAACTCAGCGCCATCCGCGCCCGGCACGGCGGCTGAGGCGAGGTCGTTGTGCGCACCGAGTCGGGCCGGGTTGGCGTTGCGGGGCCGTGTTATTGCCCGGCCCGGCGGCAATTGCCTGGCCCGTCGGCGATCAACCTGCACGGCTGGGCCGCTGCGACGTCGTGCATCACCATGATGCAGCCACGATGCACACATGCGCACGACGGTGGATCTTCCTGAATCGGTGCATCGGCGCGCACGCGAGCTCGCCGCATCACGCGGTCAGTCCCTGTCCGCGGTGATCGCGGAGTTGACAATCCGCGGCCTCGCGGCGTCCGGCGATCCGCTGACCGTCACCGCATCCGGCCACTCGCGGTTCCCGACGATTTCCCTGGGCGGCGGCACGATCACGCGCGAGGATGTTGCGGCCGCCTTGGACGACGAGTGACGACCTACCTCCTCGACGCCAACGTCCTGATTGCCTTGGCGGTGCAGGAGCATGTCCACCACGCGCGCTGCGATCGCTGGCTGGCCACTGTCGCGGGGTTCGCCACCTGCCCCATCACGCAAGGAGCCGTGGTGCGCTTCCTCCTGCGCTCCGGGGCCTCATCGGCCGACGCCCGACGGTGGCTCGCCGCACTGGCAGAGGTTCCCGGCCACGATTTCTGGGCGGATGACCTAGCCTTCGATGCCGTCGACCTGACGCACGTGACTGGGCATCGCCAGGTCACCGATGCCTGTCTGCGCTCGTTGGCCCTCGCTCGCGGTGGCGTCCTGGCCACTCTTGACGAACAGCTGGCCGCACTGTCGGGAACTCTGCTCATCCCTGCCCTGCCCGCGTGACAGGGTGGTCGGATGGAGGGGAGCGGGCGGCATACGGTCGGGCTAATCGAGGTTGAGGATCTGCTCGATGTTGCGCGCCTGCGGGCGCACTGGTCGTCCGGCGAAAACCATCGGCCCGCAACGGATTTCGTTGACTCCATGCGCGCTTGGTGGGCAGCCGAGAATCGGGTGGGCTGGCTGGCCCGTGTCGACGGGTATGCCGTGGGCATGGTGAATGCCGCGATCTTCACCCGGATGCCGAAGCCCGGGAGAGCCCCGCAACGCTGGATCTATGTCGCGAATGTGTGGGTCGATCCGGCGTTTCGGCGGCGCGGGATCGCCACGGACCTGATGGCGTATGCCGTGGCCTGGGCCCGCGCCGAAGGCATGGTCCGTATGGTCCTGGCGCCCAGCCCGATGTCGGTTTCGCTCTATGAGTCGGTCGGCATGCGCGCGGCGCACGACCTGATGCGCCTCGACCTCGACCCACCGACCTAGGGTCCGCGGGGTCAGCCGCGCAGGGCGGCGACCGCCTCGCGGAAGGCGGCTGTATGCCGATCAACATCCTCGGCGGTCGTGTCCGGACACATCAGGGCCATGTTGTGGAAGGGCGTCATCAGGATGCCCCTGTTGCACATGGCCAGGTGCATATAGGCGTCCAATTCGTCGTCGGCCGCCGCGGCCGCTTCCTCGCCGGTGCGCGGGGCGGGGGAGACGAAGCGATACTCCGCCCGGGCGCCCAATTGCGCGATCGACCAGGGCAGCTCGAACTCCGCCAGTGACGCCTCGACCCCCTCGGTGAAGCGGGTCGCCAGCGCGATCATCCGCTCGAAAGCCTCCGGCGTCAGCACCTCACCGAGCGTCGCGCGCATCGCCGCGAGCGAGAGCGCATTGCCGGCCAGGGTCCCGCCGACGCCGCCGACATCGATGATGTCGGCCTCTCCTGAGGACGTATGCCGCGTCACCGCTCCCGCGACCTCCTCGCTCAATCCATAGGCGCCACAAGGGATTCCACCGCCGATCGACTTGCCGATGACGAAGATGTCTGGCTCCAACCCCCACGCTGTCGTCGCGCCACCCCAGCCCGCCGAGAAGGTGTGGGTCTCATCGATCATCAGCAGCGCGCCATACCTCGTAGCCAACTCACGCAGCCCCGCCATGAAGCCCGGCTCGGGCAGCACGATGCCGATATTGGTCAGCGCTGGCTCGGTGAGGATCGCGGCGACATCCCCGTGCTGCAGGGCGGCCTCGACGGAGGCGAGGTCGTTCCACACCGCCGCCCGCGTCGTCAGATCCACCGGCACGGGCGGCGCAACATTGCCCGGCCGCGAAACCGTCGATCCGTCCGGCCCGGCGAGCGCGAAGGCCTCATCGACCGACCCGTGATAGCTGTAGCCGAAGACGAGAATCTTTGGCCGCCCGGTCGCCAGGCGCGCCAGCCGGATGGCCCAGCGGTTCGCATCGGTCGCCGACAGGCTGAAGCTCCACAGCGGCATACCGAAGCGCGCTGTCAGCTCGGCCCCGACCCACTGGGCGTCCGCGGTGGGGAGCATCGTCGTCGCGCCGCCCTGATCGGCATACCGCGTGGCCACCGCCTTGATCGTCGCCTCGGGGGAGTGCCCGGCCATCGCGGCGGTGTCGCCGAGGGCGAAATCCACATAGGTATGGCCGTCGACATCGGTGATCCGCGCCCCGCGGGCGTGGTCGAGATAGAGGGGGAAGCCGCCGGACCACTTGTTCATCCAGGTCATCGGGACGCGCCCGAAAAGGTTGCTCGCCCCGGCATACAGCTCCTGCGAGCGCGGGTTGGCGGCAGCATAGGCGGCCTGCGCCGCGGCGAGCAGGTCAGCGAGACGACGGCGATCCACGGCGGTCATGTCGGTCACCCTAGGGGGCGCCCTTCAGGCTGAACAGAGGGCCCCGTTCCGGGCGGGATAATCGACGCCTATGGCTCCCGCACCCACTCCCGACGGTCCGCCGCCCGCCCCCGTCGCCGCGCGCTATCGCATCCGGTATGCCCGCCGCGGCCGGCTGCGGTTCTCCTCGACCCGCGACTTCGCCCGCGCCCTCGAACGGGCGCTGCGCCGCGCGCAGGTGCCGATGGCCTTCTCCGCCGGCTTCCACCCGCACCCGAAGATTTCGTATGCCGGGGGCGCGCCGACCGGGATGAGTTCCGAGGCCGAGTATTTCGAGATCGGCACCACCCAGGCGCTGGACCCGGAGCGGCTGCGCGCGGACCTCGATGCGGCCCTCCCCGACGGCCTCGACATCGTGGAGGTTGTGCCCGCAGGTCCCGGTTCGCTGGCGGACCGCCTCGAGGTCAGCGAGTGGGTCATCGCCTTTCCCGAGATCGCGCCGGCCGACCTCGAGGCCGCGCTCGGTGACCTGCTCGCCCTGCCCGCCATCACCGTCACGCGGGTGCTGAAGAACGGCCCGCGCGAACTCGATGTGCAGGCCGCGATCGTGCGCGCCACGGCCGGTGAGCAGGAGGGGTATGCGATACTGCAACTGGTCGTTCGGCACACCACACCCGCCGTTCGCCCCGACGACATACTGACCGCCTTGCGCGAAACCATCGGGTTCGCGCCGGCCCGACCCCCACGGGTCACCCGGCTGGCGCAGGGACCATGGGACCCCGCGACCGGGCAGGTGGCCGATCCCCTGGCCGCCGACAAGGATGCCGCCGCCTCGAGCCGGTGACGCGCCCCGCGCGAACCGCACCGAGGAACGACACGACTTCCGCGTCGGTAACCAACCGAGGCGACAACAACCGCGTGGTATGCGGTGCGGGGCCGGCCAGTTGCCGGCCGGGTGTGGCTGTCCCGCACGCCGCGAGAAGGTGCATCCGCGATGAGCGAGCCCACACCCGAAGCCGGCGCGACGACCGAACCCGCCGAACTGCTGTTCTCCGTCGAGGAGCCGCAGGACTCCGAGGCTGCGGCGCACGATGGTGATGCCGCCCCGGTCGATGACCTGGCCGTGACTTCCGCCGATGTCGACGCCGCCGCTGCTGTCATTGGCGCCGAGGACGCCGAAGGGCCCAACGGCACGGAGGAGCCGGCGGACGCCGCGCCCGAAACTGGCCAGAACGCTACCGGTTCGGACGACGAGGCCGCCGAGGACGAGACCTCTGCAGAGCGCCCGGGCGATGGCGACCGTCCGGCCGAGGCGGACGCGGCCTCCGATGCGCAGGACGCGTCGACGCCCGAGGAAACGGCCAGTGCCCCAACCCTGCCGGCCGCGTTCGGCCTGCTCTTCCAGGCGCCCGAGGCGGCGCCGGTTCGCCGTCGTGCCTCCCGTCCGGCGGGTGCGGCGACGCCGACCCCCTTCGCCAATGACTCGGCGTCCGATACCGCTGGGTCGGACACCGCCGCATCCGATGCGGCGTCCGAAACCGCGTCGGCCACTCAGGGCCGGGGCCAGCGCCGCGGCGAGGAGCGCGGGCAGGCCCGCCAGCAGGACGCCGACGCGGACACCAACGACTCCGCCGAGTCCGCCGACTCCGCCGAGGACGACGGCGGCACCACCCGGGGCCGTCGCCGGCGCGGCGGTCGCGGCCGCCGCCCTCGCGCAGCGGATGCCACCGAGACATCCGAGACCGACGAAACCCCCGCCGCCGACTCGACCCCCGACCAGGGTGAGGCGGAGTCGGAGGGGAGCGATCCGCATACGGATGAGCAGGAGGATGGCGAGTCGGGCACGGCTCGTCGCCGTCGCCGCCGTCGGCGCGGTGCGGGGGGCGAGAGCGACGACCCGCCCGGCACCGTCACCCGCGTGCGGGAGCCGCGCGCTCGCGACGAGGTCGCGTCGGTCAAGGGGTCGACGCGACTGGAGGCCAAGAAGCAGCGCCGCCGCGAGGGGCGCGAGGCCGGACGGCGCCGCACGATCATCACCGAGAAGGAGTTCCTGGCCCGCCGCGAGAGCGTCGAGCGGGTCATGGTGGTGCGTCGCCGCGACGGCCGCACGCAGATCGGGGTGCTCGAGGACGGGATCCTCGTGGAGCACTATGTCTCGCGGACGACCAATGCGTCGATGGCGGGCAATATCTATCTCGGCCGGGTTCAGAACGTCTTGCCGTCGATGGAGGCCGCCTTCGTCGACATCGGCAAGGGCCGCAATGCCGTGCTGTATGCCGGTGAGGTCAACTGGGATGTCGCCGGGCTCGAGACGGGTGAGGCCAAGCGCATCGAGAACGTCTTGTCTTCGGGCGAGTCGGTTCTGGTGCAGGTCACGAAGGATCCGATCGGGCACAAGGGCGCCCGCCTGACCTCGCAGATCTCGCTTCCGGGGCGCTACCTCGTCTATGTCCCACAGGGGTCGATGACAGGCATCTCGCGCAAGCTGCCCGACACCGAGCGGGCGCGGCTGAAGTCGATCCTGAAGCAGATCGTGCCCGCCGACGCCGGCGTCATCGTGCGGACCGCCGCCGAGGGGGCCTCGGAGGATGAGCTGCGCCGCGACGTCGAGCGGCTGGCCAAGACCTGGGACAAGGTCTCGAAGGCCATGGCGTCGAAGTCCGGCAAGAAGGGCAACGCGCCGAGCCTGCTGTATTCCGAGCCCGACCTGACCGTTCGCGTCATCCGCGATGTCTTCAACGAAGACTTCGCGTCGATCGTCATCTCCGGCGAGGAGGTGTGGGAGGAGATTTCGTCGTATGTCGAGGACGTCGCCCCCGATCTCGCCTCGCGGATGACGAAGTGGACCGACGAGCGGGACATCTTTGCGGCGCACCGGATCGATGAGCAGTTGGCCAAGGCGCTGGATCGCAAGGTCTACCTGCCGTCCGGTGGGTCCCTGGTCATCGACCGGACCGAAGCGATGACGGTCATCGACGTCAACACCGGCAAGTTCGTCGGATCTGGTGGCAATCTCGAAGAGACCGTCACCAAGAACAACCTCGAAGCGGCCGAGGAGATCGTGCGCCAACTGCGCCTGCGCGACCTCGGTGGCATCATCGTCATCGACTTCATCGACATGGTCCTGGAGTCCAACCGCGATCTGGTGGTGCGGCGCCTTCTCGAATGTCTGGGCCGGGACCGGACCAAGCACCAGGTGGCCGAGGTGACCTCGCTCGGGCTCGTCCAGATGACCCGCAAGCGGGTGGCCTCCGGCCTGCTCGAGGTCTTCTCGGAGAACTGCGAATGCTGCAACGGCCGTGGCGTCATTGTGCGCTCGACACCGGTGGATGCGCCGGCTGAGACGGAGGCCGACCGAGGCCATGGCTCCGGCGCGGGCAATGGCGTGACAGCTGGCACGGGCCGGGCGGCCGTTTCTGGGTCGTCCGGATCGACCGGGTCGTCGGGCTCGACGCGCACCGCCCGGCGCAGCCGCTCGCAGGCGGCTGAGGCCAAGGCGCCCGAGCCGGTGCGCAGCGGCCCGTCCGCGGCGCAGATCGCCGCGGCCGCCCATGCGGCGGCGCTGAAGTCGACCAATGGCTCGGGGGAAGCGCGCGAGGACCTGCCTGCCGCCCCCGCCCCGGCGGACGAGCTGGCCGATCTGCTCGCTGAGCCGTCTCATGCGTCGGAGGACGGCGCGATGTCGGATGCCGAGCACCCGGCGCTGGCCGAGGACGGCGTGTCTGACGCGAGTGCTGAGCCGGGTGACGCTGAGGCGCCTGCGGCTGCGGCTGCGAGTGCTGAGGCGGATGCCGCGTCTGAGGCCGACTCGCGCTCGGGCGCTTCGGACGCTGCTTCGGTGGCGGGCAATGCAGCGGGAACGACGGACGCAGATGGTGCGGCCGATTCCTCGGCGTCGGCGCCCGGCACCCGTGGCGGGCGTCGTCGCCGCGGTCGCGCCACCGCCCCCGCCGGCCCGCCCCGCGCCACCCCGGAAGCCTGAACGGGCGGCATACGGCCGGGCTCCGCGGGTTTGGTCGCCAGGGCGGCCAGGCCTTACCATTGATCCTTGGTGCGCCCACCGCGCTGATGTCCCGTTCCCGGGGTAGCTATCGGCCGGTTTCCCTGACAGAGGCGCAGCACAGACGGTTTAGAAAGTGAGATCAACGTGTACGCGATCGTTCGCGCGGGCGGTCGTCAGGAGAAGGTGTCCGTTGGTGACGTCCTCCTGATCGACAAGGTGTCCGGCAAGGCCGGCGACAAGCTGGACCTGACCCCTCTTCTGCTGATCGACGGTTCCACCGTCACCTCGGATGCCGCGAAGCTGGCCAAGGTGTCGGTCAAGGCTGAGGTTGTCGGCCCCGCCAAGGGCCCGAAGATCACGATCATGAAGTTCAAGAACAAGACCGGTTACCGCAAGCGCCAGGGTCACCGTCAGCACCTGACCCAGGTCAAGATCACCGCGATCGACGCCTGATCCGCTTCTCTTCCTTAAGGACTTTTGACATGGCACACAAAAAGGGAGCGTCCTCGACCCGCAACGGTCGCGACTCCAACGCTCAGCGCCTCGGCGTCAAGCGCTTCGGCGGTCAGGTCGTCGGCACCGGCGAGATCATCGTTCGTCAGCGCGGCACCCACTTCCACCCCGGTGACAATGTCGGCCGCGGTGGCGATGACACGCTCTTCGCCCTCGCCGACGGCAAGGTCGAGTTCGGCACCAAGCGCGGTCGCCGCGTCGTGAGCGTCGTCTCCGGCGAGTGATCGTCCGCGTATGCCGGGCGCGCACCGCGCCGCATACGCACCCCTTGCGAGTGGGGCGGGCCCGACGGGTCCGCCCCATCGCTATCTTCACCGGCAGTCTTTGAGGAGCCACAAGTCATGACCACCTTCGTCGACCGGGTGATCCTGCATGTCGCGGCGGGCGATGGCGGCCATGGCGTCGCCTCCATCCGGCGCGAGAAGTTCAAGCCGCTCGGCGGCCCCGATGGCGGCAATGGCGGGCACGGCGGAGATGTCATCCTCACCGTCGACCCGCAATCGACCACGCTGCTGGACTATCACCGCAGCCCGCACCGCCGCGCCGACAACGGCCGCCCCGGCGCGGGCGATGAGCGCGATGGCGCCAAGGGCGCGGACCTGATCCTGCCGGTACCCGAAGGCACGGTCGTCAGCACCCGTGATGGCGAGGTGCTCGCCGACCTCGTCGGTCCGGGCGCCTCCGTCACCGTGGCCACTGGCGGCCGCGGCGGCCTCGGAAACCGGGCGCTCGCCTCCACTAAGCGCAAGGCGCCCGGCTTCGCGCTGCTCGGCGAGCCGGGGGAGAGCCTCGACATCGTCCTGGAATTGAAATCGCTCGCCGATGTCGCGCTGATCGGCTTCCCCTCCGCCGGCAAGTCCTCACTCGTGTCCGTCATCTCGGCCGCGCGCCCGAAGATCGCGGACTACCCCTTCACCACGCTCGTCCCCAACCTCGGGGTCGTCACCGCGGGTTCCTCGCGTTTCACGGTCGCTGACGTCCCCGGTCTGATCCCGGGCGCCTCCGAGGGGCGCGGGCTGGGTCTGGAGTTCTTGCGCCATGTGGAGCGCTGCTCGGTGCTGGTGCACGTCATCGATTGCGCCACCCTTGAGCCGGGGCGTGATCCGCTGACCGATCTGGATGTAATCGAGGCCGAGCTGGCGGCCTATGTCCCCGGGGACCTCCTCGGCGGCCGGCCGCTGGCCGAGCGCGTCCGGATGGTGGTGCTCAACAAGGCCGATGTGCCCGAGGCTCGCGAGCTTGCTGAGCTGGTCGAGCCCGACCTGCGGGAGCGGGGGTATGACGTCTTCATCGTCTCCGCCGTCGCCCACCTCGGCCTGAAGGAATGGATCTTCGCGATGGCGCGCGCCGTCGATGAGGCCCGGGCACAGATGGAGTCCGAGATCGTGCCGCAGCGGGTCGTCATACGCCCGAAGTCGGTGGACGACAAGGGATTCCGGGTCGTGCGGGATCAGGATGGCGGCGAGACCGTCTTCCGGGTCATCGGCGACAAGACCACCCGCTGGGTGCGACAGACCGACTTCTCCAATGACGAGGCCGTCGGCTATCTCGCGGACCGGCTGCAGCGTGCGGGCGTCGAGGACGCGCTGCTCGCCGCCGGGGCAGTGCCCGGGGCCACGGTGCTCATTGGGCCGCCCGAGAATGCTGTTGTCTTCGACTGGGATCCGACGATGGTCGGCGGCGCCGAACTGCTCGGCGGCCGCGGCACGGACGGCCGCTTCGACGACAAGAGCCGGCGCACCAATGCCGAGCGTCGCGAAGAGTTCCACGCGCGCAAGGACGCCCAGACGGCCGCCCGCGACGAGCTGGCCGCGGAGCGCAAGGCCGGTCACTGGACGGACCCGGATTCCGTATGACGCCTCCCACCGATGTCGCCGAGGCCCGCGCCCGGGTGGCCGGCCGGGGGCGCGTGGTCGTCAAGGTCGGGTCGTCCTCGCTGACCACCGATGGCGGACGGCAGATCGATCCGGCACGCATCGATGCGCTGGTCGCCGTTCTCGCGCAGCGGCGGTTGCGCGGCGAGCCGGTTGTCTTGGTGTCCTCGGGTGCGATCGCGGCGGGGATCGGTCCGCTCGGATTGACCCGTCGCCCAAAGGATTTGGCGACCCAGCAGGCTGCCGCCTCGGTGGGCCAGGGGGCGCTGGTGGCGCACTACGCGCGGGCCTTCGCGGCATACGGCCTGACCGTCGGGCAGGTTCTGTTGACGGCGGATGATGTGACGCGACGCTCGCACTATACGAACGCGCGGCGCACCCTCGACCGGCTGCTGGAGCTGGGGATCGTCCCGATCATCAACGAGAACGACACGGTCGCGACGCACGAGATCCGTTTCGGGGACAACGACCGGCTGGCGGCGCTGGTCTCGCATCTGGTCAAGGCCGAGGCCCTGGTGCTGCTCACCGATGTTGACGCGTTGTATGACGGTCCGCCGAGTGAGCCTGGCGCGCAACGCATTCCGGTGATCCGGTCGCTGGCCGACCTGGAGTCGGTGCGGATCGCCGGCTCGGGGTCGATGGTGGGAACCGGTGGCATGGCGACCAAGATCGAGGCGGCGGCCATCGCGAACTCGGCGGGTGTCATCGCCATGTTGTGCGCCGCGTCTGCGGTTGGGGAAGCGCTCGCCGGGGCGGATGTGGGGACGATCTTCCTGCCGAACTCCGTTGGCAAGGGCAGCCGCAAGTTGTGGATCGCCCATGCGACCAGCGCGCGTGGGTCATTGATGGTCGATGCCGGGGCGGTCGCGGCCCTGGTGGAACGGCGAAAGTCCTTGCTGCCGGCGGGTATTACGGCCATCAGCGGATCCTTTGCCGACGGGGATCCGGTCGATGTGGTGGGTCCGGATGGCGCGGTGATCGCCCGGGGGCTGGTGAGTTATGACTCCGCCGAGTTGCCCCGCCTTCTCGGCCGCTCCACGCGCGAGTTGGCCCGCGAGCTTGGCCCGGAGTACGAGCGCGAGGTCATCCACCGCGACAACCTGGTCATGCGCTAACTCATCCTTGGGAACCCGACCGCGCGAGGCGGCGCGTGTAGTGCGGCGGGGACGGCGACCGACAGCACGTCACCCGCGGCCCTGGTCGTGGGAAGTCGGACGTACACGCTGGCGCCCCCGAGCGTCTCGTCGGCATTTCTGGCGATGGACTTCTCCACGCTGCAAGACGTGGTCACTTACGCCGATGCAGTGCAGCCCTGGCTGACGGAGGGGACGGAGTATGTCGTGCCCGCCGTCTTCACCGACTTCGCCAGGCAGGGCAATCCTCGCTGGGAGTTGCTGACGTCATCGGCCTTGAACTTCGTGGGGGACCGTCTTGCAATGCCGGAGGATATGACTGCCTCGGTGGCGGCACAGCGGGACCTCATCGGCAAGACCCCTCAAGAGGTCTTAGCGATCTTGGCCGCAACGGGTCCAGACAAACGCGCCGACTTCGCGCTTGACCCGCTTGAGCGGTGGCAGCGACGACATTCCTGACCATCCTGGCGGTCCTGGCCAGGCGTGATGACCGTGGTGGCGGACTCCCGCGAGGGGTCAGCGCAGGAGGCCGCGGACGCGGCGGGCCACCGCGCGCACCGGTGCTGGGGCGTGGCGACGAGCCCAGCGCACGGCGCGGCCCGTGGTGGTCAGGGGTGGCGAGGCTTTCTTGGCCGGGGCGGCGGGCTTCTTCGCGGCGACAGGGGCGGCCACGGCGGCCGGCTTCTTGGGCGGCGCGGGCGTGGCGGCATTCGCGCCGTCAAACAGCGGCTCGTTCAGTGTCGCGAAAGGCGCGCCGTCGAAACGCTCCTCGATCAGCACCCAGGGCTTGCGGCGGCGCCCGAGGATGGTGAAGCGGCCGTCGGGGAAGATCTCGACGATGTCGGTGCGCTCGAACCGCCGCAGATGTGTCTTCGACAGCGGCTCTGGCTCCTCGAACGGGACCGTCATGAGGAGTTGGCCACGGCATACCCGGCGCAGCTCGGCCAGTCCCGCGACGAAGACCTCCGGGGGCAGGTGCTCGAGCACCTCCATACAGGTGACGACATCGAAATGGTTGTCTGGATAAGGCAATTCGTCGATCGAGCCATTGGTGCGCGTGATGATCTCGCTGAACTCTTGGTACTTCGAGAAGCGCGCCCGGTCCAGGCCCGCCACCTCGGCATACCGGCCGGACAGTGCCACCATGTTGAGGAACTGCCCGGCGCCCACCCCGACATCGAGGGCGCGCTCGCCGGGGTCCATCCGGCCCAGGACGTATGCCGCCCGCGGCCAGTCGGAGGGGTGGAACCAGCCGTTGCGGGTCTCCGGCTCGGCGCCATAAATGGCTTCGAATCGTCCCTTAACGTCCGCCGCCTGGCCGTCCAGAGGGATGTCGTCCATTTCGACCTTGGTGGCGGTGAATTCGGTGGCGCTCATGGTCTCTCGCTCTGGGGAAGGACGGGATGCTCGGATCAGGCGTGAGAGTATCGCGCTCTGATGTGGGGTGATCTGGATATCCGCGGCGCGTCGGGATTTGCGTGCGGTGCGGCATACCCGCTGATCAGGACGGCCAGCGGCTCGTGGCGGCTCGTGTGACGACATCCAAACCGGCGGGCTCGCTTCTGAGTCCCGAGTATCGCTGGGTCACGATCGCGGCGCTGGCCCTCGTGACGATCGGGGCCTACGAAAACCGGGCCGTGACGACGATCCTGCCGATTGTGGCCTCGGACCTCGACGGCCTGCGCTGGTTTGGTTTGGCAACAGCGCTGCCGGCCGCGACCTTTCTGTTCGCGTCGGCTCTGGCGGGAGCATGGACCGACCACATCGGACCACGGCGCATCCTCATCGGCTCGCTGATCGCCTTCTCGTTGGCCCAGGTCGGGTGTGGGCTGGCGCCGACGATGGAGGTGCTTGTCGCCGCGCGGGCGCTGTCCGGTGTCGGTGAGGGATTTCTCGACATTTCGCTCGTTGTCCTCATTGCGGACCTGCTGCCAGAATCCTTGCGAGCCAAGGTCTTTGCCGCTTTCTCGACGGCATGGATTCTGCCATCGATGCTCGGGCCAGCCATTGCCGGAGCGATCACGGACTGGCTGGGGTGGCGGGCGGCCTTCGTGCTGCCGCTGCTGTTGCTCGGGCTGGCGATCCCGGCGCTGATTCCGGCAATCCGACTCGCGCAGGGCCGCGAACAACGCCCGTGGACGGCGCAGGAGTGGGCGACGATCCGGGCTGCGGCGATCGTGGCGAGCGCGATCGCGCTCCTGACGTGGGGCGTCTCGGCAGGAGCTTCTGGGGCATGGCTGCCGATCGTCGCGGCGGTGGTGGCGGCGGTCGTGGTCGCGGCCCGCCTGGCTCACGTTCTGCCCGCCGGGACCTTGCGGGCCGAGAGGGGTGCGCCGGCGCTGATCCTGACCGTGCTGACGCTCAGCGTGGCGTTCACCGGCATCGGGAGCCTCCTGCCCCTGCTGCTCGCGACCGTGCGGGGCCAGAGCGCCGCCATCGCCGGGCTCAGCCTGTCGATCACGGGGGTGTTCTGGGCCCTGGGATCAAACATCTCGTCCCGCGACGCTCTGCGCCGACGCTACTCACCAGGCCGGATCTCGGCTCTGGCGATGGCGTTGATGGCTCTGGGTGGGCTCGGTCCGCTGCTGTTGGCGCTGGACGTCATCGCGATCATCCCTGCGTTGGCCGCCTTCGCCGTGTCCGCGATCGGCATGGGCCTGATCAATACGACCCTGTCCGTGCACCTGACGATCTTGGTGCCGGGGGAGGAGCTCGGGAAGTACCTCGCGGCCCGGACCATCGCGGTCGCCGTCGGTGTTGCCGCGGCGACGGCCTCGGGTGGCGCGCTCGTCGCGGCCGAAGCCGACCACCTGACCGCCCGGCCCATCACGCTGACCGTGCTGGTCGGCATACTCGCGGCCCTGGCGACCGTGCCCCTGGCGCGGCGGGTGGACGCCGGGCACCCCCAAGGAACCTCTGCCAGGCCCTGTTGCGAAACTCCCGGACGGGGTCCCCGCGAAGTATCGGAGCTGGGTCCCACGCTCTGCGTGGGCGGTACGAGCGTGGGTCCCACGCACTGCGTGGGCGAAATTGGTGGGGTGTCCTAGCAGCAGTTAGTCAACTCCGCACAGCGTGCAAGCTGTCCACAGTCGACCAACCTGTGCTGACTTGCGGCACGTCAGGGCGTATGCCGCCCGCCTCCCGCGAGAGCGCGCCTCACCGCACGCGCGTGGGGGTGAACTCGCAGGCCGGGTGGGCGATCTCCTCCTGGCTCTGGACCAACTGCAACTCGCGGCGTCCGGACTCCAGCGTCCGCTTCAGCAGCGCATAGACCGACGACACTGTCTTGGCGAGCGCCTCGTCCGGGCGGCCGGAGTCGAGCAGGTGCGCGGTGAAGAGCGCCGCCGTGACATCGCCGGAGCCATTGGCCTTCATCGGCAGGTGCGGCGTCTGCACGATCCACGCCTCGTCGCCATGCACCGCGAGCATCTCGATGGTGCCCTCCGGCCGGTCGGGGCGCAGCACGCTGGTGACGAGCACCGTTGACGGCCCCATCGCTCGGGCCGCATCGACCGCCGCGAGCGTGGACTCCAACGACTCCGGCTCGGTCCCCGTCAGGAAGCCCAACTCGAACTGGTTCGGCGTGATCACGTCTGCGGCTGGAACGACCTTCTCCCGCAACAGAATCGGAATGTCCGGGTGGACGAAGCAGCCCGATTTCGCATTGCCCATCACCGGGTCGCACGCATAGATCGCCGACGGATTCGCCGCCTTGACCCGCGCCACGGCGTCCAGGATCACGTCCCCGATCTGCGTGCCGCCCTGATAGCCAGACAGCACCGCATCGACCTCGCCGAAGGCCTCGCGCTCCTCCATGCCCGTGATGACCTCGCGCACATCGTCGGCGGGGATGAGCGGGCCGCGCCACGCGCCATATCCCGTGTGGTTGGAGAAGTTGACCGTATAGACCGGCCACACCTCCACCCCGAGCCGCTGCAGAGGGAAGACGGCGGCCGAGTTGCCGACATGGCCGTAGGCGACGGCCGACTGGATGGAGACGATGGTGGTCACCGGGCCATTGTCGCGCACCGCCTACCCTTGGACGTATGTCGAGCATCTCCCCCGAGGCGACCGCGACCGTCGCCGATCTGGCCGGGAAGTCGCGTGTCGCCGCCCGCGAACTGGCCCTACTTTCCCGTGCCCGCAAGGACGAGGTCCTGCGCGCCCTCGCTGACGCCCTCGACGCCGCCACCGAGCGCATCGTCGCCGCCAACGCCGAGGACCTGCAGCGCGGGCGCGACGGGGGTATGCCGGAGAGCCTCCAGGACCGCCTCAGCCTCACCCCGGCGCGCATCGCCGCGATCGCCGACGCCCTGCGCGATATCGCCGCCCTCCCCGACCCGGTGGGCGAGATCGTCCGCGGCTCGACGCTGGCCAACGGCCTGCAGATCCGGCAGGTCCGCGTGCCGATGGGCGTGGTTGGGATGATCTATGAGGCGCGGCCCAATGTCACCGTCGACGCCGCCGGCCTCGGCCTGAAGTCCGGCAACGCCGTCATCCTGCGCGGTGGCTCGGCGGCGGCCTCCTCCAACCGCGTCCTCGTCGCCGTCATGCGCGAATCCCTTGCGGCACAAGGCATCAACCCCGATGCCATCGGCCTACTCGACGGCGGCGGACACGACGCCGTCCGCGCCCTGATGACCGCCCGCGGCCTGGTCGACCTGCTCATCCCGCGCGGGGGAGCGGACCTGATCAACTCGGTCGTCCTCAACTCCACCGTGCCCGTTATCGAGACCGGCATCGGCAACTGCCATGTGTATGTCGATGCCGCCGCCGACCTGGACAAGGCCCTCGCCATCACGATCAACTCCAAGACGCACCGTCCGTCGGTCTGCAATGCCGCCGAGTCGCTGCTGGTCCACGAAAAGGTGGCCAGCGACTTCCTGCCCAAGGCGCTCACCGAGCTCGCCGGGGCGAGGGTGGTCCTGCATACGGACGAGCGCGCGAGCGCCATCGCCGACGAGGCGGGGGTCCCCTTCGCGATCGCGACCGACGAGGACTTCGCGACCGAGTTCCACGGGCTGGAGATGAGCGTCGGCGTCGTCGACTCCCTCGACGCGGCGCTGGATCACGTGCGCGCGTTCGGGTCCGGCCACACCGAGGCCATCGTCACCGAAGACCGCGCCGCCGCCCGCCGCTGGACCGCCGAGGTCGACGCCGCGGCCGTCATGGTCAATGCGTCCACCCGGTTCACCGATGGCGGCGAATTCGGCTTCGGCGCCGAGATCGGCATCTCCACCCAGAAGCTCCACGCCCGCGGCCCGATGGCCCTGCCCGAGCTCACGACGACCAAGTGGATCGTCGAGGGCGACGGACACGTTCGGGCCTGAGTTCGCATGCACGACAAGGAAGTTCGCAAGCTCACCGAGCTTGAAGACACGCACTGGTGGTATGCCGAGCGGCGCCACCTGCTCGCCCGTTCGGTCGCCGGTATGCCGCCCGGTCGGGCCCTCGACATCGGCGCCGCCGGCGGCGGCAACTCCCGCGTCCTCGCCGCCGCGGGCTGGGCGGTCATGGCGCTGGAGTATGGCGCGGAAGGCGCCCAGGTCGGCAAGGAGCGCGGGCTCGACGTGTTGCGCGCCGATGCCACCGCGCTCCCGATGGCCACCGACTCCCTCGACCTCGTCGTCGCATATGACGTGCTGGAGCACATCCCCGACCACGACGCCGCCGTCCGCGACGTTCGCCGTGTGCTCGGCCCGGACGGGACCTTCCTTATCGCCGTGCCGTGCGACCCGAAGCTGTGGTCCGCGCACGATGTGGCGGTCGATCACGTGCGCCGTTACACCAAGACGACGCTCACGGATCTGTTGGTGCGCAACGGATTTCAGATCACTGACCTCTGGTCATGGAACGTCCTGCTCCGGCCGACGGTCCAGTTGCGCCGCCGCACCAGCACCGGCAGCGACCTCGAAGAACTCCCGCGCATCGTCAACGCTGGCCTGCGCGCGATCGTCACCGTCGAGCGCTATCTGCCCGTCAAGCGCCTGCCCGGGGTGACCCTGATGGTCACGGCCCGACCCGCCTGAACCCGTCCGTCCCCGAGGCTGTGCCGACCGCCGGCGACCGAGCGGAGCGGCCCTTCAGGATGGGAGCGGGGCTATAAGGCCGCTCCCATCCGCAAACCCCGCTCCGCTCGGCAGAAACCCCGCTCCGCTCGGTAGCGGGCCGGGGGTGCCTGGCGTCAGCGAACGCGCCAGGCGCCGGGGTCGGGGGCGGGCGGGCATACGGCGGGGTCGGCGTCGGTGGACGGACGCGCCGAGCGGGCCAGCGCAGCGACCCGAGCCGTGTCCCACAGGCCGGTGGGTGCCGAGGTTCGGGCGCACCGGCGGCTCAGATCGCCCACCGGGAGCGCGGAGCGGCCGGCGACGAGGACGTAGTTGCCGAAGCGCCGCCCCTTGAGCACGTCGTGCGTTCCGAGCACAACGCAGGAGGGGTATGTCGTACCCACCGCCGCGAACACCCGCGCCAGATAGCGCCGGTCGGGGGAGTCGGTGAGGTTGGCCGCGAGCAGCCCGGCGGGCCGAAGCACGCGCGCGGTCTCGGCATAGAAGTCGCTCGTTGTCAGCTCGACAGGGATCTGGCCATCCGAAAAGGCATCCACGACAAGGACATCCGCCGAAGTGTCAGCCAACCCTGCGAGGCCAGAGCGGCCGTCGAGTGGGCGGACGCGGATGCGGTGCCCACGCGACAACGGCAACTCCCGGCGCACTGCCTCCGTCAACGAGGCATCCGGCTCGAAGACGATTTGTGGTGACCCCGGGCGGGTCGCCTCGACATATCTCGCCAGCGTCAGCCCCGCCCCTCCGACGTGCGTGACGGCCAACCGTTCGCCCTCGGGCGCGGCGACATCCAGGGCGACGGCGAGCTGCTCGACATACTCAAAGGCGAGCAGAAGGGGGTCGGCGGGATCGACATACGACTGTGGCTGACCGTGCAACCAGACGGTCACGCCGCCGGTCGCGTCGGTCTCGAAGCGCAGGCTCACGCGGGGTCGTCGGAGTCGTAGGCGACGTAATAGGACGGGCGGGCCTGGGAGGCGGCATAGAGGCGGCCGACATATTCGCCGAGGATGCCGAGGGCCAGCAGTTGCACCGCGCCGACCGCGGCGACGATGACCACCGTCGAGGTCCAGCCGGCGACGACATGGCCGGCGGCGCGGGCATAGAGCGCATAGAGCAGCAGGAGGAGCGCGCCGACCCCGCCGGCGAGGCCGAGGAAGGTGGCGAAGCGCAAAGGGGCCAGCGAGAAAGCCGTCATCGAGTCGATGGACAGGCGCAGCATCTTGGCGAAGGGGTATTTCGAGCTGCCGGCGGCGCGTTCGTCACGTCGGTAGGTGACCGTTGCCGAGGGGAAGCCGAGCGCGGGGACCACGAAGCGCAAGACCCGGCCGTATTCGGGGAGGGCGTTGACCGCCTCGACCGTGGCGCGCGACATCAGCCGGAAGTCGCCGGCATCGCGCGGGGCGTCGGCGTCGGTGAGGCTGCCCATCGAGCGATAGAAGAGGCGGGCGGTGGTGCGTTTGAAGAAGGAGTCGGTGGATCGGTCGCCGCGCACGCCGTAGACGACATCGACCTGCTTCTCCAGCGCCGCGTCGAGCATCTCGGCGACGACCTCCGGCGGGTCCTGCAGGTCGGCGTCGAGGGTGACGACATAGTCGCCCCGCGCGCGGGCTAGGCCAGCGGAGATCGCCGCCTGGTGGCCGGCGTTGGCGCGCAGGCGCACGACGCGCAATTCGGGCCAGTCGCGCCGCGCCTTCTGCAGCTCGATGGCGGTCCCGTCGCTGCTCCCGTCGTCGACCGCGAGCACTTCGTATGTCGTGCCCAGCCCGTCCGCCATCGGCCGCAGCCGGGCGATGAACAGTGGCAGGACGGCCTCTTCGTTGAACATCGGCACCACGATGCTCACCCTCGGCCCGGCCATGGCCGCAAGCGTAATGCGGCGGGTGACCCGGTTCGCCCGGCCGCGGGAATGTGCACCAGCCCCAAACGACACAGAACCGGCCCCTCGGGGTATGAGACCGAGGGGCCGGGTTCCTGCCAGCGCCCGGCGGGGACGCCGGGCCGCCAGGGCGACGCTGGCCACTGCATACCCTTGCGGGCGGGCCGTGCACTGACAACCGAACAATGAAGCCTCGTGGCACTCCCCGCGCCGTCGCGCGCGAGCTGTCAGCTATGCCGCAAAGCCGCCCCGGACGGGCGGCCGAGCCTCGTTATCTCCATCGCCGCACCCCGACCGGCCGACTCTCGACGGACCCGACCCGAAGCGGTGCAGCGACCATTTAAACCCTGTGGTGGCGAGTGCGCAACGACGGTCCGCCTTCGTCGAATCCGCCACGCGCGGTTGTCCACACACGAGCAGGAGGTTCGCCCCGCCATACACAGCCCTGTGGGCAAAATCGGTGGACAACCGGGCGGCGGCGGGCTCGGGGGATGGTTCGCGATAAGGTGTGCCCCATGGCGATGAGCGTGCTGATGCTGGCGGCCGAAGGTGCGGCCGAGGGTGGCGAGAAGTTGCATGAGTTGCCCATGCCCGCTTATTTGTATGGCGTCATCGCGCTTGTCCTGTTCGCTCTCGCACTGGCCGTGACGTGGGCTTTCCGCGGGACGGCGGCCAAGCTCGGCCAGCCCAAGGGCGCGGCGCACGGGCAGGGGCATGACACGAGTGCCGGAAGCAGCCACCACTGACCTCCATCGCTGACGCGTCGACGGCCGCTGCGCGCGAGCCGGACGGTCGGCGTCGCCTCGGCGTGATGGGCGGCACCTTCGACCCGATCCACCATGGTCACCTCGTGGCGGCCAGTGAGGTCGCGTCCTTCTTCCACCTCGACGAGGTCGTCTTCGTGCCCACGGGTGAGCCGTGGCAAAAAGAGGGCACGAACGTCAGCCCGGCCGAGCACCGCTATCTCATGACCGTCATCGCGACGGCCTCCAATCCGGACTTCACGGTCAGCCGCGCCGACATTGAGCGGCCGGGCAAGACCTACACGATCGACACGCTGCGTGACCTCGCCGAGGAATATCCGGGTGCCGAACTCTTCTTCATTACGGGTGCGGATGCTCTCGCGCAGATTCTGTCGTGGAAGGACTCCGAAGAGCTGTTCGAGCTCGCCCAATTCATTGGGGTCACGCGCCCTGGGTATGAATTGAGCGAGCACGGCCTGCCCGCCGAACGGGTCCACCTGCAAGAGGTCCCGGCCATGGCGATCTCGTCCACCGACTGCCGCGCGCGGGTCCAAGCCGGGGAACCGGTGTGGTACCTCGTTCCCGATGGCGTCGTCCAATACATCAACAAGCACCGTCTGTATGCCGATTCGCCCGCCCCGGGCGCGCCCGGCTCCTGAGCGGCCACCCAAGGAGAATTGTGCCCGCAACCGATCATGCCAAGCAGTTGGCCACCGCCGCTGCCCACGCGGCCGCCGACAAGCTCGCCGCGACCATCGTCGCCCTGGACGTCAGCGGCCAGTTGCCGTTGACGGACATCTTCGTCATCGTCTCGGCACCCTCGGAGCGCCAGGTCGCGGCAATCGTTGACGAGGTGGAGGAGAAGGTGCGTCTCGCCGGCGCCAAGGTCAAGCGAACCGAAGGCGCTCGCGAGGGCCGCTGGGTGCTGCTGGACTTCGGCGACATCGTCGTGCATGTCCAGCACGAGGATGAGCGCAACTTCTACGATCTCGAACGCCTCTGGCGCGACTGCCCGCAGCTCGATGTCGGTGTCGTCGGGTCGGAGCAGGCGTCGCTGGTGGCTCCGCGCTCCGCCGACTGATCGCGCTTTCTCGAGACGTGATCTGTCGGGAGCTTTCGTGACCGAACGGGCCCGCCAGCGTATGTCGCCCCGCCGGCTGATCCTGTTGCGCCACGGGGAGACTCAGGCCAACCTCGACGGGATCTGGCAGGGTCATCTCGATGTCGCCCTGACGGCCTTGGGGCACCAGCAGGCGGCTGCCGCGGGGGCTGCGCTTACGGCAAACAAGCCGGTGCGGATCGTCGCCTCTGACCTGCAACGCGCGGCCGACACAGCGGCCGCGGTGGGGCGCCAGCTCGACGTCGAGGTGCGTCTCGACTCACGGTGGCGCGAGTTCGATGTGGGCCAGTGGACCGGCCTGCGCAGTGCCGAGGTCATTGCCATGCACCCGGCCGAGCGGTCGGCCGCGTTGCGGGGTGAGGAGCAGCGTCGCGGCATCGATGGCGAGGGGCCGGCCCAGGTGCGAGAGCGGGTGGCGCCGGCGCTGGAGGAGTTGATCGACGGGCTCGCGGCGGGGGAGTGCGCCATTGTCGTGAGCCACGGCGGAACCATCCGCATCCTGACCGCCGTCCTTCTCGGCCTGGACTCGCCGACGATCACGCGCCTGCTCACCACACCCGGCAACTGCCAGTGGGCCGAACTCGTTGAAGGCACCGACGGCTGGCGCCTGGCCGGCTGGAACCTGCGCGCCCCCGATTTGGGCGGCGGCGCTTCCTCTGGGTAATATCTGTCGGTCGGTCGGCGGGAAACCTCCGCGCCGACACCCGGTTCGGGGCTGTAGCGCAGTTGGTAGCGCACCTCCATGGCATGGAGGGGGTCAGGGGTTCGAATCCCCTCAGCTCCACCGAATGTCTTGGCCCCCGGAACGCTTCGCGACCGGGGGCCTTCGACATTCCGTTCCGCTGGGGGGACCCCACCCTCAGCTCCACCGAATGTCTTGGCCCCCGGAACGCTTCGCGACCGGGGGCCTTCGACATTCCGTTCCGCTAGGGGGACCCCACCCTCAGCTCCACCGAATGTCTTGGCCCCCGGAACGCTTCGGGACCGGGGGCCTTCGACATTCCGTTCCGCTGGGGGGACCCCACCCTCAGCTCCACCGAATGTCTTGGCCCCCGGAACGCTTCGCGACCGGGGGCCTTCGACATTCCATGTCCCATGTGACGGTTCGCGTGAGCGGCAGCAGGGTGATAGCCCTGTTGACACTCACGCGAGCGGGGCGTGCCTTGCGCCGAGCAGATCGAGGACGGCGAAGCGGCATACGGCCCAGTCGGGGGAGTCGACGGTGATCACGCCATAGTGATCCGCGCCGGGGAGTTCGATGAGGTGGCAGTCGTCGCCGGTGGCGCGGGCGGCGGCGGCATACGCCCGGGACTGGCTGATCGGCACGTCCTGGTCCCGGTCGCCGTGGACGAGGACCGTGCGAATCCCGGTGGGCAGCAGACGTATCGGCGAGGCCAGGTCGTATGACGCCCGCTCACCCGTCCCCTCCGGGTCTAGGAAGGCGCGCACCGCCCCGGCCCCGAGATCGTCGGCGACGGCAGCTTCGAGGTCGAGCACGCCGGCCTGAAGGACCGCGCCGGTGAGTCGCACGCGCGGGTCCGAGCCAGGCGCGCCAACCGGCAAAGCCGGCCGCCCGGCAAGCCATCCCGCCAAGTGGCCACCGGCCGAATGGCCAAGTGCCACAACGCGGCTCAGGTCCAGCCGCCCCCCAACGGTCGCATCCAACTCCGCCAAGGCATCCACCGCCGACGCCACGTCCTCGCACGTCCGAGGCCAGCCACCGCCGTCGCCGACCCGGCGGTACTCGATATTCAGCGCCGCCACCCCGTGCCCGGCCAGATCCGCCGCCAATGGGGTCCCAAGCTCCATGCCATAGCGCGCCCGCCAGAAGCCGCCATGGATGACGACGCACACCGGCGCAGCGCCCCCAACCGAGTCCGCAGGCGGCAGGTGCAGGTCGGTCACCTGGCTGGGGTGGGCGCCATACACGTGCCGCACCACCGGCCCGGGCGGGGCAGTCTCAGGCACGGGCCGCCAAGGCCTCCCGGATCGCCTCGATACCGAGATCAAGTTCAGCGAAGGAGGTCGAGAGCGGCGACAATCCGAGCCGGATGCCGTCGGGCGGCCGGAAGTCAGGGATGACGCCCTGCTCCCACAACTGCAGCGTCACCTCCTCGAAGGCGGGGTGGTCGATCGTCACGTGCCCGCCCCGTTGAGCCGCATCGCGCGGCGACGACAGCCTCACCCCGAAGGGCGTCAGCAGTTCGTCAGACAACTCGATCGCCCGCTCGGTGAGCATCACCGACTTGGCGCGAATCGCGTCAATCCCCGCCTCCGCGATCATCGCGACCATCTCCACCAGCGGCTGCATCGCGAGAATGGGCGGCGTGCCGGTGAGCATCCGGCGCATCCCCTCCGCGGGCGCGTAGGGCGAGGTCATCGCGAACGGATCGGCAGCTCCCATCCACCCCGACAATGGCTGCTGGAACGAATCCTGATGCCGCGCAGCGACATACGCGAAGGCCGGAGCGCCCGGCCCACCGTTCAGATATTTGTACGTGCACCCCACGGCATAGTCCACCTCCCACGCGTCCAGGGACATCGGCACGGCGCCGACCGAGTGGCACAGGTCCCAGATCACCCGCGCGCCGGTCGCGTGCGCCGCGGCCGTGATCGCCGGCGCATCCGCCAGGAAACCCGAGCGATAGGCGATATGACTGAGCAAGACCACCGCCGTCCGCTCCCCGACCACCTTGGCGACGGACTCGACCGACACCCCGCCATCCATCGACGGCTCCAGCCACACGATGCGCGCGCCCGTCTCGGCGGCCACGCCCTCGGCGAGATAGCGGTCGGTCGGAAAGTCGCCGCGGGACATGACGATCTCGTCGCGCTCCGGCGCGGCGGCAAGCGCTGCGCGCAGGAGCTTATAGATCAGCACCGAGGTCGAATCGGCCACCACGCACTGACCGGCCGCAGCGCCAAGACAGACCTCCCCCAGGCGGTCGCCGAGCCGGAACGGGAAATCCATCCACGACTCGTCCCACGCGCGAATCAGCCGATCGCCCCACTCGCGCGCGACGAAGGACCACAGGTGCGCGCCGGTCTCGGCCAGCGGCCGGCCGAGCGAGTTGCCGTCAAGGTAGGCCACCACAGACGGACCCGGGTCGAGGAATCGACCGCGAAAGGGCGCGAGCGGATCGGCCGCATCCAAGGCTCTGGCGCTGCACCGCTCAGTCATGAGGCGCGGTCTCGTAGGGCGAGGGATTGGGGGCGCCGATGGCGGTGCGCACGGCATACAACTCAGGGAAGAAGGTCAGATCGAGGGCCTTTTGCAGGAAGCCCACACCCGACGAGCCGCCGGTGCCCGTCTTCATCCCGATGGTGCGCTGCACGATGCGCAGGTGCCGGAAGCGCCAGGTCTGGAAGTTGTCTTCCAGGTCAACGAAGTCCTCGCACGCCTCATAGAAACCCCATGGCGTGTCTTCCGATTCGTAGAGCTGGGTCAACAGGGGCACCAGTTCCGGGTGGAAGGTCCACGCCCTGGTGACATCGCGGTTCAGGACCTCGTCCGGCACGGCATACCCGGCTCGGGCGAGGGCGCGCAGGAAGGCGTCGTACACCGTCGGCTCGTGCAGCAGCCGCGTGAGCAAGGCGTGCGCCTCGGGTTCGGACGTGAAGACATTGAGCATTCCGGCGTTCTTGTTGCCGAGCATGAACTCGACCGCGCGGTACTGGTAGGACTGGAAGCCGCTCGAACTGCCTAGTGCCCCACGGAATTGCGCGTACTCACGCGGCGTCAGCGTGCCGAGCACCGACCATTGCTCGATGAGGGTGCGCTGCACCGCCTTGACGCGGGCCAGGCACTTTAGGGCCGGCCCGGGCTGGTCTTGATCGATCAGCGCCCGCGCCGCTTCCAACTCATGCAGGACCAATTTCAGCCAGAGTTCGCTGGTCTGGTGCTGGATGATGAACAGCATCTCGTCGTGGTGCTCGGGCACGCTGCGAGGGTGTTGCGCCCCGAGGATTTGATCGAGCCCGAGGTAGCGGCCGTAGCTCATCGCGCCGTGGAAGTCGGTGCGCACGCCCTCTTCGATCTCGCGGACTCCGGTGTCCTTGCTCATGGAGGCACTGTATGCCCGGCCGCTCACCGCCCCGGGAGGCTGACCTGCCGCGACGTGCGTCAGCGGGTCAGTGACTCAGGTCGTGGGGGACCACCTCGGGTCCCGGCCGAGGAAGGCCATGAGGTGCTCCTGCTCGGTCGCGTCCGCCGGCACCGGCCGCTGCTCACCGAACTGACCGGACCCGCGGATCATGTCGGCGACGCTCGTCATGCCGCTGAGCAGCTGCCCGACCCACGCCGGATCGAGACGGTCGTCCTGACCGCTGGCGCGCGCGAGGTCCCAACGGTGCAGGAAGACATCGACCGTGAAGTACTGGTCGATGACCTGCTCCACGGGGTTTTCGCCCGTATGCGGATTGCTGTGCAGGAGTTGCGCCCGCTCCGGGTCGTGGAGGATCGCCTGCACCTGGGTGTTGATGCCTTGCCATGCCCCGACGGGGTCGTCTGCCGCGTCCGGCACGGGGTCGAAGGTGATCGCCGCGCCACCGCCGAGCATGCCGGGCAGCCAGGTCGACAGATGCCCGACGACATCGCGGGCCTGCCACTCGGCCACCGGCGTCGGGGCACCCCAATCGCTCACTCCCGCAACGGTTTCGCCAAATTCTGCGGCGACGCGGCGATAGCGCTCCGCGATAGTTAGGTCGTGCAACGACTCGCTCATGCCGCTCATCCTTCAGGGCGCCTGCCGGTCATCCCACGAAGATGCGATAGCCGAAAGGCTCGATGGTCAGGTGGGTGTCGGCGTCGATGGCCAACTCGGTGCCGCTGAAATGCTCGCGCCATTCGCCGTGGTGGGGCCCCGGGCCGAGGGTGATCGTCTGGTCCTGGTCGGAGAAGTTCAGCACGCAGAAGACCCGGCTGTCCTCGTCCTGCCGCACGAAGCTGAGGACTTGCTTGTATGCCGTGTTGCGGACGTTGACCATCCGCGCACCCCATCCGCCATTCCACAGGCACGAGTGAGCCTTCTTGAGCGAGAACAGGTTTCGGTAGAAATCGCCGATCGTATGCTCGCGCCAGACGATCGGGTCCTTTTCGAAGAACTCCAGCCGCTTCTCGTTGCCGGCCTCTTGCCCGTTGTAGAGCAGCGGCATGCCTTCGCCGATCACCGAGAGCACGATGGCGGCCTCGAGCATCTCGCCGAACATCTCCCGGTCGGTGCCCTCCCAGGTGTTCTTGTCGTGATTGCTCGTGAACATCATCCGCATGGCGTCACGCGGATAGGCCTTGGCGTTCCAGGCGTAGTAGACGTACAACGCTTCGACATCGGCCTTGCCCATCGCGATGTGGTGGAGCGTGTCATTCCACGACCACGCATACGACATATCGAAGGCCCGGTGATGCAGATCGCGCGCCTCCCATTCGGCGAGCAGGAAGACCGGCTTGATGGCCTCCATCTCGCGACGGGCGTTCTCCCAGAAGTCATTTGGCACAAAGCCCGCGACATCGCAGCGGTAGCCATCGATATCGGCCTCGCGGACCCAATAGGTCAGCGCGTCCGTCATATAGGCCCGCAGCTCCGGAACCGAATAGTCCAGGTCGATGATGTCGTCCCAGTCCCACCACGGCGTCGGCGTGAACTCGCCCTTCCAGTCCCGGGCATACCAGTCCGGGTGCTCGGCGACGAGCACGTTGTCCCACGCGGTGTGGTTCGCGACCCAGTCCAGAATGACCTTCATCCCGAGCGAGTGCGCCTGTGCCACAAAGTCTTTGAGATCCTGGAGGGTCCCCAGCTCGGGGTTCACGGCGAAGTAGTCCCGCACGGCATACGGACTCCCCAAACTGCCCTTGCGGTTGACCTCGCCGATCGGGTTGATCGGCATCAGCCACACGATGTCGACCCCGAGATCGCGAATCCTCCGCAGCTGCGTCGCGGCCGCCGCAAAGGTGCCCTCCTCCGAGAACTGCCGAGTGTTCAATTGATAGATCGTCGCGTCCTTCGACCACTCCGGGTGGGTCAGTTCGCTCTCGGGGGCAGGGGTGTAGCGGGGGTCGGTCACGGTCGTCCTTTGCTGGCTGGGGTTCGGGCATCCCACCGTATGCCGTGCGCGCGCGACCTTCGCAAGAGGGGGGTGTATCACCCGGAGTCGGCGGCACTCTGTCCTGCTGACAGGGCGCCCAGCACCAGGCCAGGCGCACATGGCATGGAGGGGTGCGTTGTGACCGCGATGGACGTGGTGCCGATGTTGAAGTTGCCGTCCACCTGGCCCTTCGTGCTCAACGCGACGATCGCCATGGCAGGTCTGGCTGCGCTGGACCTCGTGGGTGCCTATGCCGCCAAGGAGTGGATGTTGCATCGCTCGGCGTCGATGCTCGGCCTCGGCATGGTGTCGATGGTTCTGCTCTTTTGGGTGTATGCCTCGGCGCTGCAGTTCGCCGAACTCGCCGTGGTCACCTTCGGGTGGATCGTTTTGCTGCAGTTGGGTGTTCTGGTGCTCGACCAGGTCAAGTACGGCGTGCATCATCCGCCGCGCACCTGGGTGGTCGTCGGCATCATGATGGCGGCGCAGGGCTACCTCGTGATCGGCGCGAACGGCTGAGCGCGTGGTGCGCAGGTCTGATTGGGGCGCTGCGTCACCGGGACGTAGGCTCCTGGGGTGCTCATCCCTGTCAGCATCGGCGTGATCGCGCTGTCGGTCGCGTGGCTGCTGCTGTCCGCGGTCTTCGCGCTGCGCGGCAAGCTGATCAATGACGCGCTGCTGGCGCTGACGGTCCTGACCGAGATCGGCCTGATCGTCCTCGCTGTGCTGTCCGCCAAGAACTTTCGCGGCATCGACCCCAGCTCCGAAGGCGCGACCTTCCTCGCCTATGCCCTGAGCCTGCCCGTCGTCCCGATCTTCGCGACCCTGCTCGCGATCCGGGAGAAGACCCGGTGGGCGATGGGCGTCATGGTCGTCGCCGCATTCACGGTCGCCGTGATGACCTCCCGCATCGCCCAGATCTGGAACCTGTATGGCCGCGCCTGAGCCCACCCGCACCGCCCCGGTCGTCGACGGGGCGGCGCCGCCGACGGGAGCAGGTCCTGGACGACTCATCGTCGCCTTGTATGCCGTGCTCGCCCTCGCGGCAACCGGCCGCTCCGTGCTGCAGATCATGGAGTATTTCGATCGGGCGCCGGTCGCGTACCTCCTATCCGCCGTAGCGGCGCTGATCTATATCGTCGCGACTTTTGCCCTGGCGACCTCACGGCGCGCCTTGGCCACGGGGGCGATCTCCATCGAACTGGCGGGCGTGCTCGTGGTGGGGCTCGCGTCATATGTCGTGCCCGATGCCTTCCCGGACAAGACGGTGTGGAGCCACTTCGGCTCCGGCTATGGCTACGTCCCGCTGATCCTGCCCATCGTCGGGCTGTGGTGGCTGCGCCGCGGCACCCACCCGCGCTGACGGATCAGGCGCGCGGCTCCAGGACGAAGACCGGGATCAGCCGGTCCGTCTTGGTCTGGTACTCCGCATACGGCGGGAAGGCGGCGACGCACCGCTCCCACCACTGCTCGCGCTCCGCGCCCTGAAGTTCCCGCGCCCGGACGGGCCGATCCAGCGTGCCGTCCTGGAGCGAAATGTCCGGCTGGGCCTGGAGATTGAAGTACCACTGCGGGTGGTCGGGGGCGCCGCCCTTGGAGGCGACGGCGGCATAGAGGCCGTCGTGCTCAACGCGCATGAGCGGCACCTTGAGGGTGTCGCCGGACTTGCGGCCGGTCATGGTCAGCAGCACCACACGCATGCCTTGGATATCGGCGGCCTCCGTGGTGCCGGCAGCCTCGATCGCGGCAACCTGATTGCGGACCCACTCAGAGGGGCTGGGGCGGTATGTCGTCATGCCCTCGATCCTGCCACGCCCCGCTTGCCTGGGCGGCTGGTCCGGCATGGGAGACGACGATCCCGAATGCTGACACCTCGGGCAAGGTGGGCAGCGACCGCCGGAATGCGAGAAGGAGACTCGGTCATGAGCGAGAGCGACTGGAAGTTCGAGACGCAGCAGGTGCACGCCGGCCAGCAACCCGATCCGACGACTGGGGCCCGGGCGCTGCCGATCTACCAGACCACGTCATACGTCTTCAAGGACACCGACCACGCGGCAAATCTGTTCGCGCTCAAGGAATTCGGGAATATCTACACCCGGATCATGAACCCGACCCAGGATGCCGTGGAGCAGCGATTGGCTGCTTTGGAAGGCGGCGTCGCGGCGCTGCTGGTGTCCTCGGGGCAGTCGGCGACCACTCTCGGTCTGCTGAACATCGCGGAGGCCGGCGATCACATCGTCGCCAGTGCGGCGCTCTATGGCGGCACCTTCAACCTGCTCAAGCACACCTTCGCCAAGATGGGCATCGAGGTCACCTTCATCGAAGACCAGGCGAATCTCGACGAATGGCGGGGTGCAATCCGCGAGAACACCAAGGTGCTTTTCGGCGAGTCCATCGCGAACCCGAAGGCCGACGTCCTGGACATCGAGGGCGTTGCGGGCGTCGCCCATGCCGCCGGCGTGCCGCTGGTTGTCGACAACACCATCGCCACGCCATACCTCATCCGCCCTCTTGAGTGGGGCGCCGATGTCGTGCTGCACTCCGCGACCAAATACCTTGGCGGACATGGCAGTTCGATCGCCGGCGTGATCATCGACGGCGGGACCTTCGACTACACGAAGGACCCGGCGAAGTACCCGAACTACAACGAGCCCGACGAGAGCTACCACGGCCTGCGCTTCGGCCCCGACCTCGGCGTCGGCTCGCCCTTCGGCGCGAATCTGTCCTACATCCTCAAGGCGCGCGTGCAACTGCTGCGCGACCTCGGCTGCGCGGTCTCGCCCTTCAATGCCTTCCTCATCCAGCAGGGCATCGAGACGCTCAGCCTGCGCATGGACCGGCACCTGGACAACACTCGCGAGGTCATCGCCTATCTGGCGGGACACCCACAGGTCGAATCGGTGCGCTGGGCCTCCCACGAGGGTGACGCGGGTAAGGAGCGCGCCGACAAATACGCACCGAAGGGCGCCGGCGCGGTCATCGGCTTCGAGATCGCCGGCGGGCTCGAGGCGGGCAAGAAGTTCGTCGAGGGGCTGAGCCTGCACTCGCATGTCGCGAATATCGGCGACGTCCGCTCGCTGGTGATCCACCCGGCCTCGACGACGCACAGCCAAGGCGGCGACGCGGACCGCCTCAAGGCCGGCGTCACGCCCGGCCTGATCCGCCTGGCCGTCGGCATCGAGCACCGCGACGACATCATCGCGGACCTCGAGCAAGGCTTCGCCGCCGCCCGCGCCTGACGCCGACCCCACCCGCGCCCCGCCGCGCCGCCCACCCACCGCCGACCCCACCCGCCCCATCCGTCACTCGTTTCTCTCCGGATGCCGAAAGCGTGCACGCGGCGGCCCGACGAGCTACAGGTATGCCGCGCGCAGCGCCCGCCGCAGGCTCACGGGTAGGCGGGCGGGCGGCATACCTGTAGTCGGTAGGGCCGCGGGCTGGTTCCCGGCGGCAGGTGAACACCGAGGTTCTGGCGCATCCGCGGGGTGTCGGTGGCCAAGGACGACGTGAGGGTTCAGCCGGCGGCGCGGGCTGGTTGCCGGTCTCGCACAGCGGGGACATCGTGGGGACGGACTGGCATCGGTGCGCCCGAACGGTTTGCGAGCCAACTCTCCACAACCCAGCGCACCCAGTCCGGATGAAACATCACATCGACCCAGACGAAACGCACCAGGCTCCAGTTGTAGATCGCGAGTTCGCTATAGCGGCGGGCATCACGCACCAGCCCGCCCCGGGTCCCGTGGTGCTCAAAGCCTTCGGCTTCGATGGCCAAGCGAAGGATCGGATCCGCCAGGTCAACGATGGCGAACAGCCCAGGCTCCGCGATCACATGCTGCAGACGCAGGTCGAGCCCCGGAATGGTCAACAGGATGGCGCGCAGCACTGACTCGAAAGGGTTGGCAGCGCGAGCGTCGGCGTGAGCGGCCACCCACCGCAGCGTGCCCGCCCCTTGTCCACGAGCGCCGAGCGCAGCAGCACGCAGCTGCGCTCGGGTGATCGCGCGGGCTCGAAGCGCCGAATCGGCAACGGCCAGCGCTTCGTCGCGCGGCAGCACCCGGCAGCAGTCGATCACCGTCCGCAGCGGAGCGGTGACGCCGGCCGCGCGCTCGGCGGGCGAGGTCCCCGCCCAGCTGACGTGGGCGAATGTCTCCCGATTCGGCAGGGACCGGCCGGGTGAGACGACGATCCAGGCTCGCTCGGGCACATTCTTCACGGCCCACCCGTGCTCCAAAGCCGCGCTGACGTGGGAGAGGACGGAGCATGCGGCATACGCCTGCTGCCGGTGCGCGGCGACCTCTGCGACAACATAGCGACCGCGTGCCGGGTGCAGGATCTCCCCGCTCAGCACGGCGCCGCGGATCGCCCGCTTGGAGTGCCGCCGCCGCAACTGCCCGGCCGTAGCGCACCCACCGAGGTGACCCAGGGTGGCGGCAACGGACATGCCTCCAGCGTGCCGCGGCCGGCCCGATCGTGCTGGTCGCCCGTGGTAGGCCTGTGGATAACCCGCTGTCCCGTCCGGTGGAGGTGCGCGTGCTGCCGCTCACTCCGGCCCGCCGAGCTACAGGTATGCCGCCCGCCCGCGCGCCGCACGCTCACGAGTCGGCTCGCGGGCGGCATACCTGTAGCCCGCGGGGCCGGGCGACGCCGCCGCCGACGCCGCCGCGGCCGACGCGGGCGTGCGGCAGAAACCAGCGGCCAGCCCGGGAGGCGGGCGCCTAGACTGACGCGGTGACTGTGGAGGGGCGGCGACTCGACCTCCCGGACCTGAACTTCCCCGCCAATCTGCCGGTCGTCGAGCGCGTCGACGAGATCGCCGAGGCGATGCGGGAGCACCAGGTCGTCGTCATCGCCGGCGAGACGGGCTCGGGCAAGACGACCCAGATCCCGAAGATCGCCCTGCAGATCGGCCGCGGCACGGGTGGGCGGATTGCACTGACTCAGCCCCGCCGGATCGCCGCCCGCTCGGTGGCCGAGCGGATCAGCCACGAACTCGGGCTCGAACTTGGCGGCCTAATCGGCTACCAGGTGCGATTCACCGACACTTCATCGCCCGAGACGGTCGTCAAGGTGATGACCGACGGCATCCTGCTCAACGAATTGCAGCGCGATCGCGACCTGCGCGCCTACGACACGATCATCATCGACGAGGCCCACGAACGCAGCCTGAATATCGACTTCATCCTCGGCTACCTCAAACGGCTCCTCCCGCGCCGGCCGGACCTCAAAGTCGTCATCACCTCCGCCACCATCGACCCCCAGCGCTTCGCCGAGCACTTCGCCGCGCCGGGCCGGCCGGTCCCGGTCATCGAGGTGTCCGGGCGCACCTATCCCGTCGAGATCCGCTACCGCCCGCTCCTCGACGCCGACGGTGCCGCGGTCGATCAACTGACCGGAATCTGCGAGGCCGTCGAGGAACTGTGGACCGAGGCGACCGGCCACGAAGATGGCGACCACGACATCCTCATCTTCCTCTCGGGCGAGCGCGAAATCCGTGATGCCGCAGACGCATTGGCTGGTATGAAGTTGCCCGCCACTGAGATCGTCCCCCTCTTCTCGCGGCTCTCCGCCGCCGAGCAGCACCGGGTCTTCGCCCGGCATACGGGGCGGCGGATCGTCCTCGCGACGAATATCGCCGAGACCTCGCTGACGGTCCCGGGCATCCGGTATGTCGTGGACACCGGCACCGCGCGCATCTCGCGGTATTCGCAGCGGCTGAAGGTCCAGCGGCTGCCGATCGAGCCGATCAGCCAGGCCAGCGCCAAGCAGCGCGCGGGCCGGTGTGGCCGGCTCGCCGACGGCATCTGCATCCGCCTGTATGCCGAGGAAGACCACGACGCCCGCCCCGAGTTCACCGAGCCGGAGATCCTGCGTACCTCGCTCGCCGCCGTCATCTTGCAGATGACCAGCCTGCGGCTCGGCGAGGTGGCGCGCTTTCCCTTCATCGACCCGCCGGATCACCGCAATATCGCCGACGGCGTGCGCCTGCTCAAAGAACTCCACGCCCTGCAAGACGAGGAGCCGCGGGGGAGCGGACGCGGCCGGATGTCGAGAAGCGGCGAGCGCCTCACGCGCATCGGCCGCACCCTCGCCCGGCTGCCCGTCGACCCGCGGATGGGACGGATGCTCATCGCCGCCGACGAGCTCGGCTGCACCCGCGAAGTGCTCGTCATCATCGCTGCCCTGTCCATCCAAGACCCACGCGAACGGCCCACGGAGCAGCAGGCGCAGGCCGATCAAGCGCATGCCCGATTCAAAGTCCCAGGCAGCGATTTCGGCAGCTACCTCACCCTGTGGAACTACCTCAAGACGCAGCAAAAAGACTTGTCCAGCAGCGCTTTTCGCCGGATGTGCCAGCGCGAGTTCCTGCACTACTTGCGCGTGCGCGAATGGCAGGACCTGCACCAGCAACTGCGCTCGGCCGCCAAGAGTCAAGGCATCGACCCCGACCGGGCCACGGCCGCTCGCGACGCCGAACCCGCCTGGGATGTCATTCATCAGGCCCTGCTCACCGGACTGCTCTCACACCTCGGCCTGCGCGATGAGTCCACCCGCGACTATCTCGGCGCCCGCGGCGCACGCTTCGCGATCAGCCCGGGGTCGGCGCTCTTCCGCAAGCAACCGGCATATGTCATGGCCGCGGAGCTGGTCGAAACCTCGCGCCTCTGGGCGCGCGTCAATGCCGGCATCGACCCGCTCTGGGCCGAGCAGGCCGGGGCGCATCTGGTCAAGCGCGACTATTCCGAGCCGCGCTGGTCGCGCAAGCAAGGCAGTGTTGTCGCCACCGAGCGGGTCACGTTGTATGGCGTCCCCCTTGTCGTCGACCGAAGCGTCCAGTTCGGCCGCATAGACCCTGAACTGTCCCGTGATCTGTTCATCCGGCACGCCCTCGTCGAGGACGATTGGGAGAGCCAGCACGCCTTCGTCAAGGCGAATCGTGCTCTGCGGCAGCGGATTGAGGCGCTGGAGGACAAGGCTCGCCGGCGCGATATCGTGGCCGACGACCGGCAACTCGCGGCCTTCTTCGACGAGCGCATCCCGCCCGGCATCGTCTCGGCGCAGCACTTCGACCGCTGGTGGAAGGGCGAGCAACGGCATCGACCCAAACTCCTGACGTTCACCGAGGCCGACCTCACCCGCGAGGACGGTTCGGGCGTCGCCGGCGCGGACTACCCCGGCACCTGGACCGTCGATGGCCTCGACTTGCGCCTGAGCTACCAGTTCGATCCCGGCAGCCCACAGGACGGGGTGAGTGTCCGCATACCCCTGACCGTCCTGAACCGGGTGCCGGACGAGGGCTTTGACTGGCTGGTCCCCGGGATGCGTGAGGACCTAGTGACCGCCCTGATCCGGTCGCTGCCCAAGGGCGTGCGGACCAACTTCGTGCCGGCCCCGAACCACGCGGGGTATGTCGTGCGCGAGATCCGGCAGGACGGTGGCGCGATCACGGAGGAGATCGCGCGCGTCCTGCGCGAGCACACGCGAATCGCCATCGCGCCCACCGACTGGGACTGGTCCAAGGTCGCCCCACACCTGCGGATGACCTTCGTCGTCATCGGCGACCGCGGCGAGGAGCTCGGCACCGGCAAGGACCTAAATGCCCTGCGGGACAAGCTTTCTGGGCAGGTGAAGCGTCGAGTCGCGAAGGCCGGCGCGGCCATCGAGCGCGCAGGCCTGACGACTTTTCCGGAGACGCCGGTGCCTGACACTTATGTCCGACGCATCGGTGCGCATGACGTCATCGGCTATCCCGCGCTCGTTGATGAGGGCAGTTCCGTGGCGCTGCGCGTGCTCGCCAGTCAGCCCGCCGCGGCCGCCGCGAACCGCCTCGGGGTCCGGCGGCTGCTGCTGCTCGCCACCAATCCGCCATGGAAGCGCGTCCTCGCGGGGCTCAGCACCGGGGACAAACTTCAACTGCAACTCGCCCCCCACGGCTCGGTCCCGGCACTGCTCGACGACGCCCTCGCGGCGGCCGTCGATCACCTCGTCGCCGACGGACCGACGCAGCAGATCCGGACGCGCGAGCAATTCGAGATCGCGCTCGCGGCGGTGCGCACGCACGCGGCCAGCCGGGTCCTGTCCATGGTGCACATCGTCGGGCCGCTCGTGGAGCAGGCGCACGCCTTGCGCGGCCGGCTCGCCGCGATGACCCGGCCGGATCTCGCAGCGACGGTGGCCGACATCGGAGCGCAACTCGACGGTCTCGTCGGGCCAGGCTTCGTCGCGCGCGTCGGCGCCGCGCACCTGCCCGACCTGCCCCGCTACCTGCGCGCCATCGACCAGCGCCTCACCAAGGCGGCCGCCGACCCAGCCCGCGACCGCCGGCTCCTCGACCAGCTCGATCCCGTCGAGGCGGCGTATGCCGATCTGCTCGCGTCCCTGCCGCCCGTTGAGCGCGGTAGTGATCCCGTCACGCAGATCAATTGGATGATCGAGGAACTGCGGGTCGGGCTGTTCGCGCAGGGTCTCGGCACGGCATACCCCGTGAGCGCGAAGCGCGTGCAGAAGGCGATCGCCGACGTGCGCTCGACGGCGGGACAGGGTGGAATCAACTCGGCCCGCTAGGCGTTCAGACCCCAGAACCATGAACTCTTGACCCGGAAGGCCGCCGTGCAGGACCCCACCCAGCTCTTCTCCTTCGAGCCCGGCGTCGACCCCGGCGCGCTGCCGCCCGGTGTGCTGATCGTCGGCCTCGGTGGCTTCATCGACGCCGGCAATGTTCAGTCACTGCTGGTTCGGCACCTGCTGGAGGCGTCCACGGCGCAAGTCGTCGCGAGCTTCGATCTCGACCAATTGCTCGACCTGCGCGGCCGGCGCCCGCTGATGATCTTTGAGAAGACCAAGTACATCGGGTATGACGACCCGGCCCTGCTGCTGCACCAGCTCAAGGACCGCGACGGGACGACCTATTACCTGCTGGCCGGCCCCGAGCCGGACTATCAGTGGGAGCGGATGATCGAGGCGATCCGCGTCATCCTGGCGCACCTGCGCAATCCGCTCGTGGTGACGGCGCACGGCATCCCCATGGCGGTGCCGCACACCCGGCCGGTCGGGCTGACCGCGCATGCGACCGACGAATCCCTGATCGGCGAACGCAATCCGATCTTCGGGCAGGTCACGATCCCCTCGAGCTTGGCCGCCCTCCTGGAACTGCGGCTGGGGGAGACCGGCGACTCCGCGCTCGGCTTCGCTGTTCACGTGCCGCACTACCTCGCGCAGGCCGACTTCCACGACGGCGCGCTCACCGCGCTCAACGCCATCGTCGATGCGACCGGGCTCAACTTGCCCAATGACGCGCTGGTGCAGGCGGCGGCGGAGGGTCGGGCTCAGATCGAAGCGGAGATTGCTCAGAACCCGGAGATCGCCGCAGCGGTTGAGGGCTTGGAGCGGCAGTACGACAACTTCCTCGAGGCCAGTGAGAAGCCGAATCTGCTGACGCCGCAAGCGAATCCGATCCCTTCGGCCGATGAGTTGGCGGCCGATGTCGAGCAATTCCTGCGATCGGTTTCCGACGAGCCAGACGCCGGCTGAAGAGGCTACTTTGCCTCTGACCAGCGCTCGATGATCGAGCTGTCGGTCACGAACCGCACCGGCGCACCGCCGCTCCACCGCCGGGCCGCATCGGTCAGGGCGGTTTCGACCCGCGAGGCGCACTCCTGCGCCGCGGCCTCCGGCACGTGGACGAGGAGTTCGTCGTGCAGGCATAAGACGACCTGCGCGCCGAGATCGGCCGTCGTCACGCGCACCGTCGCGGCCCACGCCTTGAAGAGTTCCGCCGCGGCGCCCTGGATCAGGGCGTTGCGGGCATACCTGCCCCGCGAACCCGGGTCGTAGGGGCCCGCCGTGCGGATCAGCCGGCCGCCGTGGGTGCGCAGGTCGGAGCCGGCGACGCCCGCGGCATACGCCTGATCCAGGAAGCCCATGGCGACCGGATAGGCCCGCTGCAGGCCGGCGAGCGCTTCGCCGGCTGTGCCGGAGCGCTGGCCATACATCGCGGCGAGCACGGCCACCTTGGCGCGCGAGCGCTCTACGCCGAGGCGTGCAGCGACCGGTGCATAGAGGTCGTCCGAGGCAGTGGCGGCGGCGAAGGCGTCGTCGCGGGCAACGCACGCAAGCACCCGCGGCTCGATCTGGCCGAGGTCGGCGCGGACGAATCGGTGGTCCGCTTCGGCACGCACCCCGGGCCGTAGGACGACCGGCAAATTGTGCAGCCCGTTCTCCGCCGTCATCCGGCCGGCCGCGCCATCGCAGACCGTCCAGTGCCCCCGCAGGCGGTCGTCGGGGCCGACGTGGGTGTCCAGCCAGTGGTAGCCATAGGTCGTCGCGATCCGTTCCTGCGCCCTCCACTCCAGGAGTGGGCTGATAAGTGGATGCGCGTCGCGAAAGGGCTCCAGCAACCACTTGCGCGTCGATGGCACATCGATTCCGATGGCCGCGAGGAGCGCCTTGACCGAGGCAGGATTGCGCAGGTCGACCCCGTCGTGCCCCGGCGCGTGCTGGAGCACCCGCGCGTCCCGCTCGACCCGAATCTGTATGCCGTGCAAGGCATCTCGCGGTCGCTCGCCCGCTGCATCCGCGATCAGGGCGGACATGCCGGCCCGGTCGATCGGGAGTCCATCGCGCTCCAGTTCGAGGCAGAGCAGCGCCGCGCTCGACTCGCTGATGGCCGTCGCCACCGCCCCCGGGCCGCGCGCCGCGAAGCCCTGCAGCAGGGTGCGCGCGCAGCCATATGCCGCCCGCGCCCACTGCCCGAGCCGCTCCGGCGTCCGCTGCCACGTGCCGGCGACGGCATCGGCGCGCAGATAGCCCGCCGGGGTCAGCAGGGCATCGTCGGGCAGGGGAGCGGCCAGGGCGGCGAAGAGATCGTCCGGGGCCTGCTCGGGTATGCCGTCCACCGCCAGCCCGTGCACCCCCGCCCAGATCCGCCCCGGGTCGGCGCGCCAACCGCCGTGTTCAAGTCGGTGGCATTCGGCGAGATCGAGCACGCGCGGCGGCAACTGGTCAGCCGCCGCCAGCCCTGCCAGGTCGGCCGCTTGCCAGACGACGACGCGCATCCCCGACGGGCCCAGGTCGGGCAGGTCCGGTGCGGTCCAGGTCCGCACCCGCTGCCCGTCGTAGCTCGCCCAGCCGGCCGGTCCGCATACCAGGGCGAGCAGCGGGGTGGGGGAGGACACCGATCGACCATACGTCCGGGGGCCGACAGCCCCATCCGTGCTGCACGACATACGACGACCGGCGGCGTCCAGACCGCCAATCGTCGTACCTAAGGCCGGGTGGGCTGCCGCAAGCGTGAAAGGATCGGCGCCACACTTCCGCTCCTCCACCGGCAAGGAAAGACGTCATGGGCCTGCTCGATCTGATCAAGAAGGACAACTCCGCGCTGCGCCGCGATGTCGAGACCACGGGCTCCGCGCTGCAGCGCGCCCGCGAGGGCGACGAGGGCGGCCTGACCGGCGCGGCGACGCGGCTGATGGAACGCCTCCTCGACACCGGCATCGACGGCCGCGGCCCGCTGGATTCCGCCGACAAGATCGCTCGCGAGGCACTGCGCAAGAGGGGATCGACCGACGAGGCCATCGACGAGATCGTCAAGGACCACACCATGCTCGCCGCCACCGGCGGCTTCCTGACCAGCCTCGGCGGCTTCATCACCATGCCGATCGCGCTGCCGGCCAACCTCGTGGAGTTCTATCTGCTTGCCACCCGCATGGTGGCCTCGATCGCCAAGACGCGCGGCTACGACATCAACAAGCCCGAGATCCGCTCGGCCATCTTGCTCACGCTCGTGGGCGCGGACGCCGACGATCTGCTGAAGAAGGCGGGCGTCGTCGCCACCGGGCGCCTGTCGAATCTCGCCGCACAGCGCCTCCCCGGCCCGATCCTCATGGTCGTCAACAAGGCCGTCGCCTTCCGGCTGCTCTCCACCGCCGGCCGCGGCGTGCTGACCCGTTTCGGCCGCGGCCTCCCGGTCGCGGGCGGATTCGTCGGAGCCGGCCTGGACACCTACCTCATTCGCCGCATCGCCGATGCCGCCCGGCACGAGTTCCCTGAGGTGAAGCCGGCATAGCGCCTCGGCGGCGCAAACCCGGTCTGATCGTGGACTAGGGTCGGGCGATGACTGCGGCCAGTAACGACGAACACCAAGAATCGTCAACTGGAACCGCAACTGGTTCACGAGACCTTATGGATGAAGGGCGAGCAAGGCTGGTCGACGCCCGAGGCCGCCAAGGCGGCCGCCGAGATCGGGTTCGCCACCGTCGCGGGCCGGATGGAATCGGCAGCCTATGACCTCCAGGTATCTGCAACGCCCTTCACGGCGGGCCGTCTGTATGCCGACTGTGAGGTCTTCACGGTGATGCGCTGCGAGTGCTTCGTGGAGGCCTATCGGACTCTCATGCTCGGCCCCATCCCGGTCGGGGCGGTCGTCCGCTCGCCGGCCTATCGAGTGGAGGATTTGCTGCCCACGGTCGGACAACGGTGGTACACCGCATGGAGCTGGATCGGCGCGTGGAATGAGCACACGGTGACAGTCGGTGACTGGGGATTTCGCTAGCGCTTTGTGTGACCGACAGCCCCATGGGCTGCGGCACCCGCAATACCCCACCCCAAGACAAGCGCCCGGCGCGGGGCGGGAATCGGGGCCGCTGCAAAGGCGTTGGACATCTCGACCCGGTCGCGCCCGATGCGACCGCTTCGAGAAGGACTTACCGTGGCTCGCTCCCGCCTGCTGCTCGCCCGCTCCCTGATGACCGCCGTCCGATCGGCGACCCGTCCCGGGGCTCCATCCCTGGCCGTGCGCGCGAGCGCCTTGCCCCGCCTGGTGCGCGCCGTGAGCCGCGGCGATTACCGGGGTATGACGATGGCTCGCCTCGGCATGCTCGGTCTCGCCGCGGCATACATCCTCTCCCCGGTCGACCTGATGCCCGAGGGCATCCTCGCGGTCTTCGGGCTCGCCGACGACGCCCTCGTGCTCTCCTGGCTCGCCGCCGCTCTCGTGACCGAGACGGAAAGCTTCCTGGACTGGGAGGCGGGGGCTGGCTCGGCGAGTGCGGGTGCTCCGGCGCCCGCCACCGTCGCTGGACAGGTGCTCCGCTGACCTGCTGAAAGATCCCTTTCGGCCCCGGACTATCCACAGGTCTGGGGGCCGAAAGTGCGTTATCCACGGCTTTTTCGGGGGTCTTCCGCCCGGATGGGTGGTGCGGGCAGCGTTGAGCCATGACCATCACCATCAGTTCACCAGAAGACCTCCTCGCCGCCCTGCCCTATCAGGTCGGCTTCCATCCCCGCGAGTCCCTCGTCGTCGTCGTGCTCCGCGAGCACACGATCTGCTTCTCGGCCCGCCTCGACATCCCGCGCGAGCCAGCCGACGCCCTTGATCTGATCGACGCGACGTGCGAACGCATCGCTTGGGCGACCAGCCAAGCAGGCGGCGATGGGGCCCTGCTTGTGTTGTATGACGACACACCCCTCGGCTGGGGCACCCTCCTCGCCGTCGGGGACCGGCTCTCCTCATGGGGGCTGCGTATGCCGCTCAGCGCCCTCGTCGCTGGCGGCTCCTGGCGGCAGTTGGGCAGCGACGAGCCGCTGCGCTGGGGCACCTGGCACCCCATGCCGCGGGCGGATGAGTCCGGTGCGGTGGCGGAGTTCGTCGGGCTTGGTCGCAGCGCCGCGCCGGATCGGGAGACCTCCTTGGATCTGCTGCGCCCCACGCCGGGCCCGGACGGCACGATCACCCGGGTCACCGGTCGGGAGGCCCGCATCCCCGTGCTGGCGACTGGGGCCTGGCGACGCTTCTTCACCCTCGGCGCCGTGGACGAGCCCGATTTCTGGTGGCCAGATGCCGCGACCGCGGTGGCCATGGGCCGCAGTTTGCTGGATCGGGAGTTTCGCGATGCCGTGATCGCCCTGCTGGTGCCGGAGTCGGTGCCTTTCGACGCCTTGGCGCCGGGCGCCTTGGCTCGCGCTCGCGACCTCCTTGGCCGGGCCTTGGAGCCGCCTCGATCTCGCCGCAGTGAGCCGTCCTGGCACCGGCACGCGTGGACCCATGCTGCGGTGGAACGCATCTTCTTCCGGTTCGCGACGCTGTCACGGACCTGCCCACCGCCCATCAGCGCGGGTGCCTATTGCGTGACGGCGCTCCTGGCCGGCCGGCTGGGACGCGGCCATCTCTGTTCGGCGGCCATCGACGAGGCACTGGCCGCCGATCCGCAGCACGTGCTCGCCGGCTTGCTGCACCGAGCGCTCGGTCGGGGGATGCTGCCCGGTCATGCCGTCGCGGGTCAGGCGCCGGGGGCCGGCGTGGCCTGAGGCGGCGACCCACCCAGCGCGCTAGCCGACGCCACGCCCAATCGCGATAGGGCCCGTCGCCAGACGAAGCGCACTTCTCAGGTAACTTGGAGCCACTGGGTACCACCCATTGCTCAAGGAGGAGAAACAGGTGGCGATCGTCGTCGGATATGTCCCCACGAAAGAGGGGCGCGCTGCGCTCACGCACGCGGTGCAGGAGGCGAAGCTTCGGACGACGTCCTTGGTCGTTATCAACTCCGCCCGGGGCGGACGGGATATGGCTGAGGCCGACCAGCAGACCGAGCTGGAGAATCTGGTCAGCCAGATGCGCGCCGATGGCGTCGACGTCGACCTACGCTCCCTGGTGCGTGGCCTCGAGCCAGCCGAGGACCTGATCGCGATCGCCGAAGACATCAACGCCGATCTGATCGTGATCGGCCTGCGACGCCGCACGCCCGTCGGGAAGCTCATCCTCGGCTCCAACGCCCAGCGCATCCTGCTCGACGCGCCGTGCCCCGTCCTCGCGGTCAAAGCGGACTGAATCTCGCGACGAACCGGGCGGAATACCACCCTCCGATCTCGGGTTTTATAATGGCGATGTCGATGTCGATCTGATCGCGTCCACCGGCAACTTCAACCTGAGACCGCCCGGCCCACGCATCGGACGAAACGGCACATCCCCGCGTACTCCACCGTCAACGGTCTGGTCCACCCTGCCCGCGCCGGTGACCACCGCCATACCGCCGCGAAAGGTGCCGTCAGTCCGTGCCGCGTTCGTCCCAGGCCGTCCCCGCCCTACCCCGTGAGTTCGGCCACCCAGCGCTGCAGGAGCTGGTTCGCAAGGGCGCCACAACCGGTCGCATCACCGGCGTGCAATTGGTTGAGGCGATGGTCGCCGCGACGGTCACCGAGACCCGTCGCAAGGCCGTCGTGCGGGCCATCGAAGAGCAAGGAATTGAGGTAGTCGTCGAGATGCCGATCAAAAAGGCTGCGCCCGCGAGCGCGGCCAAGACCACCACCGCCAAGTCAGCCACGGCCAAGCGCGCCACGAAGGCGCCGGCCAAGGCGGCCGACCCCGCACCCGCGGAGGCCACCACGCAGCCGGCCGCCAAGAAGGCCGCGGCCAAGGCTCCCGCCAAGACGACGGCCACGGCCACCGCAAAGGCGCCAACGAAGGCTGCTGCCAAGGCGCCCGCCAAGACGGCGGCCACGGCTGCTGCGAAGGCACCGGCCAAGAGCGCCGCCAAGGCGGCCACCCCAGCCAAGAAGTCGGCCGCCAAGAAGGCCGCGAGCGCCACCGATGGCACGCAGGACGAGACGACCGAGGACGAGGTCGACGAGGCCCCCGAGGACATCGAGGAGGAGGCGGTCGCCATTGAGCCGGAGGCCGCGGACACCCCCGATGACGCCAGCGAGACCGAGGACTCTGAGGACGGCGAGGACGAGGAGGGCAACGCCAAGCCCAAGGCGGAGGAGGAATCCGACGACAGTGCCGGCTTCGTCATCCGCGATGACGACGAGGACGATGCGCCGGCCCAGCAGGTCGTCACGGCAGGCGCCACGGCCGACCCGGTTAAGGACTACCTCAAGCAGATCGGCAAGGTCGCGCTGCTGAACGCCGAGCAGGAGGTCGAACTCGCCAAGCGCATCGAGGCCGGCCTGTTCGCGGAGGAAAAGCTCTCCGCGATGTCCAGCTCCGATAAGTTCACCAAGCTCGGCCGCGAATTGCATTGGATCGCCCAGGACGGCAAGAAGGCCAAGAACCACCTGCTCGAGGCCAACTTGCGCCTGGTGGTCAGCCTGGCCAAGCGCTACACCGGCCGCGGCATGCTCTTCCTCGACCTGATCCAGGAAGGCAACCTCGGTCTGATCCGCGCGGTCGAGAAGTTCGACTACACCAAGGGCTACAAGTTCTCGACCTATGCGACCTGGTGGATCCGTCAGGCCATCACCCGCGCCATGGCCGACCAGGCCCGCACCATCCGCATCCCCGTGCACATGGTGGAGGTCATCAACAAGCTGGCCCGCGTCCAGCGCCAGATGTTGCAGGACCTAGGCCGCGAACCCACCCCGGAAGAGCTGGCCCGCGAACTCGACATGACCCCCGAAAAGGTCGTCGAGGTGCAGAAGTATGGCCGTGAGCCCATCTCGCTGCATACCCCGCTCGGCGAGGACGGCGACTCCGAATTCGGTGACCTCATCGAGGACTCCGAGGCGGTCGTGCCCGCCGACGCGGTCAGCTTCACGCTGCTGCAGGAGCAATTGCACAGCGTCTTGGACACCCTCTCCGAGCGCGAGGCCGGCGTCGTCGCCATGCGATTCGGCCTGACCGACGGCCAGCCCAAGACGCTCGATGAGATCGGCAAGGTCTATGGCGTCACGCGCGAGCGGATCCGCCAGATCGAGTCCAAGACGATGAGCAAGCTGCGGCACCCCAGCCGCTCCCAGGTCTTGCGCGACTACCTCGACTGAGGTTGTCTTTGGCCCGTTGGCATTGATGCAGGTCAACCGCCTGTTTCAGCGCTGACGGGCCACACCATACCCGAGCACAGCGCTCCTAGTCCAGATATCGGTTACCCTCGGTGTCGTGCCCAAGTCACCACCCGCCCCCGATATCGCGGTGCTCCTGCCCTCCTGGGTGCTCTCCCTGCGGGCAGATCGCAAGTCCCCGCAGACGATCAAGTCCTACAGCGACGCGGCCCGGCTCTACATCTCCTGGTGCGAGGCCGAGGGCGCGACGCCGCTCGACCGGACCAGCCTTCGCCGGTGGACGACCAGCCTGCTCGACGGTGGGGCGGCGCCCGCGACCGTCCGCGCGCGCCAGCTCGGAATGCGCCGGTATGCCGCGTGGCTGCTCGATGAGGGAGAGATCACAGAAGACCCGTTCGTCGGAATCAAGCCGCCGCGCCTCGACTCGACGGTTACCGAGCCGCTGACCGAGGAAGAACTGCGAGCCCTACTGAAGGCGTGCGAGCCCGGACGGGACGCCGACCCCAACGACCTGTTCCGCGGGCGACGGGACGAGGCGATCCTGCGTCTGATGCTGGAGACGGGCGCGCGAGCCGGGGAGATTGTGGCGATCGAGTTGGCAGACCTCGACCTTGCCGGCGGCAACGTCATCATCCGCCGCGGCAAGGGCGGTAAGGGGCGCTCGGTCCCATTCGGCCCCCACACCGCCAAGGCAATCGACCGATATGCCCGCGTCAGGAACCGCCACCGGCTCGCCAGCAGCCCGGCGCTATGGCTGGGGGACCGCGGCAAGGGCTTCACCTACGACGCGCTGCACAAGACCCTCGGTGCCCGCGCCAGTGCTGCCGGCATCGCCCGGTTCCACCCGCACATCATGCGCCACACGGCCGCGCACAGGTGGCTCGCCGCTGGGGGGTCGGAAGGTGGTCTTATGGCCGTCGCCGGTTGGACCCGGCCCGACATGCTGATGCGCTACACCCGCGCCCGTGCCAGCGCTCGCGCCGCCGAGGAAGCGGCCCGGCTGAACCTGGGGGACCTGTGAACCTCGACGAACGCCGGGAATGGGAATCCCGCCAGGGTCAGGAGCGCCGACGCATATGGAAAGTCATGGGCGCATCCCCCGCGGTCCAACGCGCCGTGGTCGCTCGCGCCACCTTCGATCTGGCCTGCCCCTACGGACACCGACTGTTCACGGCCGTGCTGGACGACGGGATGGAGGGAGACGAGTTCTGGGTGCTCCCCTTTGATGACGGGGGTCGAAAGTCCCGAGTCACCGAGGACGGCACTTTCTTCAATCTCGGGGGAGTGTGCGGTCAGGATGGTTGCCCCCGGCGCACCGCAAGGGGTGTCGCCTACTGCGACGAGCATTCCCACGGCCGAGAGTCCATCGTCGTAGACCACTTGAAGACGCGGTTCATCTGCCCGCTGGCGTCGTGTGGCTGGAGCGACTCGGTACTGACCACCCACTTGCTGCAAGTGGTCACCGCCGCGCTGACGGCGGGCGTGGCCGATGGGATCTCGGTGACCGGGCGACGCGCTGACGGGAAGCACAAGAGCCGCAAGCGCTGACCTGATGTACGCTAGGCACACCGCCTACGGGCGGCGGCCCCGAGCGGATAGGCCGCATTTCACCGCTCGTATTGCGCTGAGCGCGGAGTCTTAGTCGGACTTCTTCCCTGGGAGAAGTCTGCCTTGAGTCCAAACGAACGATCCCTTATCGCGTCCATCGCGTCCCATGAGAGTTGGGCACGGACCGAAGACCGCGCCGCCCGAACCGCCCCCGCACGCCAGGCGCTGGAGCAGCGCTTTCTCAATGAGGCCGGAGGCGATCCCGTCAGGGCCGAGCACCTGCGGAAGGCCTATTACCAGCGTCTCGCCCTGAAGTCCGCCGCGGCGCGACGCCGCGCGAAATCGGCTATTGAGTCCGCCCGCGCCGCCGAGGCCGAACTGACCAGCCTGGGCGGCACCGCGTGAGTCCACAGCCAACACGAGAAAGCCGCCCGGCGGGCAACCAGGCGGCAATCACGAAGGTGAACACGGGCGGGCGTTCTGAGGCCGAGTCTATCGACCTCGGCTGTCGGTGTCGACGCTGCGGCGCGCACCTGGTGGCCGAGCGATCGGTAGCCCACGAGATCGGCCCGATCTGCCGCCGGCAGGAGATGCAGGAGCGCGCGGCCGGGGGTGCAGCATGACGGCCACGCCGACCCGAGCCGAGGACGTGCTCGACCTGGCGGCCCTCACTCCCGAGGCGTGGGACGTGTTTTGCACGGGATACGCCACTGGCCTGGCCCACGGCCGGGAGGCCGCCGAGCGCGCCCACGCCGAGGCTGAGGCCGCCGTGTGGGCCGAGGCGTGCCAGGCCGTGCGCAATGCCTTTACGTTGCCGCTGCGCGACCCGTCGCTCCTGACCGCGACCAGCGCCGAGCTGCGCCAGCGAGCCGAGGCGCGGGAACGGGCCGGCATCGAGCGGTTCCGTGCTGCCGTCGGGCGGGAGGTCGCCTGATGCAGCGCCGCTCGTCATACGTCTACGCGCCGCCGGGAGCCCGTCACGCCCTGGTGCGTGGCCCTCTCGGTATGCGCCTGCGAGACATGGGTTTTCGGTCCTTGTGGTGCAACGTGCAACGCGGCTGGCTGGTCCGCTCCGAGCGCGTCTCCGACCTGCTGACCGCGGCCGAGGTCGCTGGCGAGCCGGTGGAGTTGTCCGAGCGGCCGGCGCCGCCGCCCCGTCCCCGGACGGGGGTGGGCGCGTGATCAAGCACAGCACTGACTCCGCCGCCTACGACCTCCTCGGGCGCCCCGTCTCGACCGGAGGCGAGCAGCACTCCGGGCAGGTCCGCATGGCCTACCGGCTGGCCGCCGCCTACATCGACCGGCTGTTGCACGTCGCCGGGATCGGCTGGCACTACTACGACGGCACCCGCTGGTGTGAGGATGACCGCGGATACGCCCGCCGCGCGGTCCTCGACGTGCTCGCGCAGGCACTGGCCGAAAGTGTGGGCGATAAGCAACTGCGGGCCGACGTAGCCCGGTGCGAGTCCGACGCGGGGATCTCCGGGGTGCTCGGGGTGTCCGCCGCCCTGGTGGAGTTCGCCGCCACCGTGGACGACCTCGACGCCGACCCGCACCTGCTGAACACCGCGACCGGCACGCTCGATCTGCGGACGATGCGACTGCGGGAGCACGACCCGGCTGATCGGCTGAGCAAGGTTACGACGGCCGCCTATCGGCCCGACGCCGACCAGGCCGAGTGGCGGGCGTTCCTCGACGCCGTGCTGCCCGACGCCGACGAGCGCGACTATTTGCAGCGCGTGGTCGGGCAGTCCCTCTACGGGCGCGTGACCGAGCATCTGTTGCCCGTCCTCATCGGCACCGGCGCCAACGGCAAATCCACGTTCGCCGGCGCCGTCTCCGGCGCAATGGGCGACTACGCCGCGGTGATCGACCCGTCGCTGCTCATGGCCCACGACCGCGGCCGAGGCAGCGGAGGGCCGGAAATGATGCAACTGCTCGGCGCCCGCCTGGTGATCGGCTCGGAAACCGAAGAAGGCCGCAAACTCGATGAGCCGACCATGAAGCGGTTGACCGGGGGTGACGCGCTGACCGCGCGCCGCCTCTACCGGGAGCCCGTGACCTGGATGCCGTCTCACCAGCTGCTCTACCTCACCAACGCGCTGCCCGTCGTGCGCGGCAATGATCCGGCCGTGTGGCGCCGCGTGCGCGTGCTGCCCTTCGACGTGGTGGTCCCGCCCGCGCAGCGGGACCCCGGCCTGCCTGAGCGGCTGCTGCTGCACGCTGACGCGGTGCTGGCCTGGGCCGTGGCCGGATACGCCGATTACAAGGCCAACGGGATGCGGGAGCCGGCGACCGTGCTGGCCGCGACGGACGACTATCGCGCCGAGTCTGACGCGGTACGGCGGTTCATCACCGAGGGGTGCCACGTCTCCCCGGTGGCATCCGCGACCACGCGGGAACTGTTCACCGCCTGGCAGCGGTGGGCGATCCGGGACGGCGCCGAAACCCTGACCGAACGCGCCTTCGGCAAGGAACTGGACCGGCTCGGACACCCCGCCTCCCGGACCAAGAGGGGTGCCACCCGCCCGGGCCTGATGCCCTACGCCGAGGACGACAACGGCCGCGGTGGTGACGCATGGTGACGGCTTCCCGTAACTTTCCTACACGTAGGGATATAGGAAAAGTTGCGGGAAACCGTCACCTTCCGTCACCCGACGCTCTGACCTGCGGAAACACAAAAGCGAGTGATCCGCCGGCGGCCGCTCACGGGCGACTGGTCGACGCCATAAACGGACTGCTCGACGCCGACCGCCGGACGCCCTGCCTCGACCCCGACCGGCGGGACGACTGGACCGCCGAGCACCCCGACGACCGAGCCCGCGCCGCCCGCGCCTGCCGGCCCTGCACGCTCATCGAGCTATGCGCCGACGCCGGGGACGAGATCGCCCAGCAGCACGGGCGCCGCGGCACCTGGGGAGTGTGGGGCGGACAGGACCGCTCGCCCCAACCGGCCAAGGCGGCGACCCCATGAGCGTCGTGGTCAAGGCGTGGAGCCACCGCGACGCCCTCGCAATCGTGGACGGCACACGGGTCCGCATCCGCCGGCAGCGCCGCTCGATCCGATGGATCTGCGACGACCACGGCAACGACAACCACCCGCACTGTCCCCACCTGGCCGCCCTGGCCGCAACCCCCGCAGACCCCGACAAGAGAAGGGAACGACCGCATGGATAGGAACCAACCAACGCGCGGAACCGACGCAATCGCACGCCTGGCAGCCGCGCTCGACGCCGCCATTGAGGCCGACGCCGGCGACCAGGACCAGGCCACAACCGACCCGCCAACCGACCTAGCAGCAGCCCTCGACGCCGCGATGAAGGAGACCGACCGATGAGCACCACCGCCGAGCAGATCACCGAGCTATCCGCCAAGATCCACGCCGCCGAGCAGAAGGCCGCCAGCAGCACCGAGACCGACCGGGCCCGCCTGGCCGAACTGGAGCGCCAGGCGGGCGCCGAGGCCGAGGCCGAGCAGCACCGGCGCGCCACCCGCCGCCAGGCATGGGCGCGCCACTACCTCCAGTCCGGCGACCACCAGGCCGCCGAGGCACAAGCCCGCAAGGACGTTACCGCAGCCCGCCGCGCGTTCGAGCAGACCATCGCCGCCGAGCCCTGGGTAGCGGCTCTCATCGACTGGCAGGCCGCCGTCAACGCACAGCACGCCGTCACCCGCCGCGGGGAGTACGCCCGCGAGATCACCGGGCAGTCCGTCTCACCGAGCACCGGACCGGCGAGCGTGCTGCCGATGATCGACGGTCAAGTCTCGTTCGACCCGCTGGGCCAGATGCTGCACCGCCTGGCCGCATCCGCAGACGAGACTGACGTGCCTGCCGAGGTCGAGCAGTTGGCCGCCGTCAGCGACGGAACGCCGCGCGACCCCCTGGCCGAGGCGATCGCCAGCAGTCCCCTCGACAAGTCCAACCCGCTGGCCTGGCTCGCGCGCAACGGCATCCGCCTCGACGTGACCCGCCACACCACCGAGGACGGTGCCACGACCGTCATGCACCGCAACCCCCGCGCCGGCGAGTGGGTCAAGACCGACGACAAGGGCAACATCCTCGGGACCAGCTGGACGACCGCCGAGACCGAGGGGCGCCCGACCAACCCGATCGACGGGCGCCAGTTCGGCAGCGTGCTCGACACCGAGCGCAACGTCTTCACCAAGCAGCGGGTCAACTAGACCGGTCCACGAGCAGCGACGGCCGGGCGTGAAAGCCACCGAACTGGACAAGCCTGGGCAGGAGCCAAGGCGTCGAGCGCGTTCCCCTTTCTACCGCTATGACGCGCCTGCGCCCGGCCGTCGCACCCACCCGCGGGGTGGGGTTAACCACCCACGGATCGGAACCGCAGGTGAGACCCGCAGGACAAAAGCAGGGTTCAAAGTTTCCGGCACCCCCGGCCTCGCCGCCCGCTCGACCGACCCCGAAACAACGGAGGAACGCCCCAATGACTGAACCCATCTGCACCTGTCCCACAGACGTGGCCGCCCTGCTGCGCGCCCACATCGAGGACGCGCTGACCTGCCCGGCTCACCGGCCCGAGTCCGAGGCCGCCCGAGCAGAACCGCCCGCGCTCAACTCCGACGCGCTGACGCAATCCCTGGCCGCCGCCCTCGGTGGCTCGACAACCCCCACCCTCTGAGAAGGAGCACCCATGTATAACCCGATTCCCCGCAACGTCGCCCGATCCCTGCGTGACGCCGGCCTCACCCTGCCCAAGGAATCCCAGGCCGCCCTCGACGCGCTGACCGCGCTCGCCGCTGCCCGAGACGCTGACCCGGCTGCCGAGGCCGTGGCAGCCGCCGGCAGCATCACTGCCAGGAATGCCGCCGCTCGACTGTCCGAGCTCGCCACCGCCCTCACCGTCAAGGACCACGCTGCCACCGCGTTCACGACGTTGGAGCAGCCGCTGGCGCGCCGATTCTTCGACGGGCTGCGCGACGCGGGCGACGACCTCATCACCGCGATGCGCCCGCGGTTCGACACCGCTGCCGCCGTCGTCCACACGGCCGGGCGCTACTTCCCTCCCGGCGCCAGCAAGTCCGCCGTCCTCGACGCCGGAGACCAGGCCGTCACCGCCTACCGCGACCTCGACGCCGCACTGGACACGCTGGCCCGCATCCGCAACGCACGGGTCATCCTCGGAGACCTGAGCGGACAACCCGAGCAGCACGTCTCATGGTTTATCGCCAAGGCCGCCGACGCCGCCGCCCTCGACAACGCGGCCCGCCTGTTCACCGCGCCTGGCAATGCGTTCCACAACCTGGCCCACGGTGGCTACACCCTGCGCCTGAACACGCGGGCCGAGGCCGCCCAGGTCGCACGCGGCGCCCACGATGCCACCACCGCCCGAGAGGTCGCCGAGGCCGAGGCCCGCGGGAAGGAACTCCGGGAGTCGATGCCCTGGCTCATCGAGAAGGCACCGGCCTAGCCGGACCCCTGGGAGCCGGGGGCCGGGGTTAAACCCCTGCCATTCCGAACCGCAGGTGAGGTGCCTCGCAGTCCGGAGTGGCTAGGAATTGTTGGCAATGGGAGTTCCGGCATGACGCCGGGGAAGGAGCGCCCGCATGGGTGCCGTTGTTGACCCGCCCGCCGGCCTGAGCGCCGGCGGGCGCAGATTGTGGGCGGATATCACCGCCGCGCACGAACTGGACCCGATGCAACTGGTGCAGTTGACGGAGGCGTGCCGGGCGAAGGATCGCCTGGACAAGCTGGACGCCGTGCTGTGCGGGGACGCCGATACGTGGATGCGCCTGTCGCCGGACCCGGCGAGTGACGGTCAGGTCTACGAGATGCGGATCACCAACGCGCTCCAGCGGGCAAACGATACGGCCAACCTGATGAAGCAGTTGCTGGCCGCGCTGCGCCTGCCGGACGGGCAGGGCGTGCGTCCGCAGCGCCGCGGGGGTGGTCGGGGCGTACAACTCCCGAGCGTTCCGGGCGGCAAGGTGAGCAGTCTCGACCGCGCCCGCGCGCGCAGGCCTACGCCCTCCTGACCACAGCGGGCGTGCCATCATCGGCCTGTGGGCGAGACTCCAACGAACTCCCAGGTAAAGAAGGCAGGAAGCACCGTTCGAAGGTTCTTCCGAGGGGCGGACGGCGTGGACCTTGCGGCGTTCAATGAAGCCTTGAGGGTGATCGAGGCGTGGCGGGCCTCCCATGCCGGACCCCTGGTAAGTGCCAACAATGGCCTGCGCAGCATGCTGCGCACGGAGGGGTGCGAAATAAACGTCTCGCAGAGGCTCAAGCGCATGCAGACGATCCTCAACAAACTGACACGCGAGCCCACCCTCTCCCTCCCGACCATGCAGGACATTGGCGGGGTTCGAGCGGTTATTGGAACCATCCCCGAGCTTCGACGGGTCGAGCAGCGCCTGGTGCAGGCTCGGGGCGTCTCCGGTGGGTACAGCGACTACATTTCTGAGCCGAGAGAGTCCGGATACAGGGGTGTTCACGTGGTCGTGACGTACGGCGACCCGCCGCGACACATCGAGGTTCAGCTCAGGACCCCGATGATGCATGAGTGGGCTATCACTGTCGAGAGACTGAGTAACGTGTTCGGCGAGACGTTGAAGGCCGACCGGCTCACTCCAAGCGCCGGGCCGGCCGCGCGGCTAGCGCACCGCTTCATGGCGGAAGTCTCCCGAGCGCAGGCGATTGAAGAGGTGGGCGGCGTCACTCCTGGGCCTCTCCGCGATACCATCGCCCGATTGAGGCTCGATATCGAGGCCTACATAGGACAGGGAAGGTGAGCCAGATGACGAGTGCTATCAAGCATTTCTTGCTGGTGTTCGACCACGAGGCCTCGCGTCTGGTGAGGTTGGATAAGTTCGAAGACGACGTGAACGCGGCCCTTGAGGCGTACTCCGAGTGCGAACACGTCAATCGGGACAACCCTCACATCGACATCGTTCTCGTCGGCTCAGACTCTCTCCAGACCGTCCAGTTGACCCATGCCAATTATTTCGATGGCAGCGTCGCGACAGCCAAGTGGCATACCAGTGAGTACCTACTGGGCATCTAGGAGGCGACCCCCGCACGGCCACCGAGCCTGCGCCTGACCTCGCAAGACAGCAGCGGGAGACGCGACCTAACGGTCACCGTCTCCCGCTGCTGTCTTTGCGCCTGTCAGGCTGGCAGCAGCATCCACCTCACGACGCCACACCGCCCTCGATTCGAGCAGCGAACTCCGCCGCCTCGACCAGGACCGCCGCCAGCTCACGGGCCTGCTCCGGGGTCAGGTCGCCCTCCTCGCCCGTCGTTGCCCGAAAGATCGAGACGACCGGGCGGGCGCTGCTGCACGCGTGCTCTCCGCCGATCACCCACGACCCGTCCGGGCGCCGCTCGTAATCGACCTCGACGGCCACCACGCGGTTGCTGCCGGAGAGCGGGTAGGACTTTTGGGCGACCGCGCCCCACCTGTCCGACAGGGGCGGGCCGTAGGGGTGGACGCTGTCGGCCCACGGCGCGTCCGGCCGCGGCTGCGCGCGTGTCGCGGCTGTCTCCGCGAGCTTGACGAGTGCCGAGGCGGTGGTGCCCAGGACGCGGGCCGCGACCGCCAGGTCATCGACGGGTAGCCGCTCGGGGTCGGACAGGGCGCCCGGCGCGAGGCCGGCCCGCTGCTCGACCTCCCCGAGCGTCATACCCTTCTGGTCTGCCGCGCGCTGGATACCCACTTGGAGTGTGCCGAGCATGTGCTGAACGGCCGTGGTGGTGGTGCTGCTCATCGTGGAGCCTGCCGTCGCCTCGTGCTCGACGTGGTGGTTTGCTGGGGTCATGGTGCCTCGCCTTTCAGTCGGAGATATTGCACGCCACAGCGCTGCCGATCTGCTCGCTTGTAAACGGACCATGCACAACGCACAGGCGTTCCTAGTGCGCGACTATCTCGACTGATCGCACCAGCGCCGCGACGCGCCGGGACGGGCCTTTAGCCCTCCCGGCGCGTTCGCATTTCGGCCACCAGCCGGGCGGGCAACCCCACGACCCGGGAGTATGCGGACCGGGCAGCCCGGCGACCGGCATACGGCACCAGCCGCGCCCGCGCGCGGATCCTCCGCGACCGGCTTGAGTCAATGTGCCCGAAGACCCGCTCGACATCGGCCGCCGGATCGCCCACGGTGCCGCCCGGGGCGGCATATCGAGCGACCTCGACCGCGTCCACGACGCGGCTCAGGGCGGCGGAAGTGTCCCGATCAAGCACCGCGGTGTGCGTCAGATGCGAATGCACCTGGCGCGGGGTGAGCGTTTGCGGCGTCTCGATGCCCAGATCGGCGATGCGGGCAATCAGGTCTTGCCAACGCGCCTCGATCACCTCTGCATCGGAGTCGGCCTCCGCCAGTCGGCGCCGCCGGGCCAGCAGCGAACTGACGGGCAGGACGAGCAGCGCCAGCACCCCGGCCAGCAGGCCGAGGCCGACCCAGACCGTCGTCGGCAGGGCGGCGATCCGCTGCCCGAGGGAGCGGGTGCCCGTGCCGCCGAGGGTGGGGTCGAGCTGGTCCTGCGGGCGGGTCGGGCGAGTCGTCGGGGCCTTCGAGGTGCTGCTGGAGCTGCTTGTCGTGGCGGTCGTGTCCACCGGGACCCGCGCGTAGCCGGGCGCCGTCCCGGAACGCGTCCCGGGCGTGGGATCGAAGCGCACCCACCCGACATTGGCGAAATACAGTTCGGGCCAGGCGTGCGCGTCGCTGCGCTTGACCGTCCATTCGCCGCGCTCCTGACTGCCGGGCAGGAAGCCGATGGCCATCCGCGCCGGAATGCCGTTGTAGCGCGCCATGAGAATCATCGCCGAGGCGAATTGTTGGCAATATCCCTGCTTGGTGGTCAGGAAGTTGGTGATCGGGTCCAGGGGCACGCCTTCCACGCTCTGCACCGGCGCGAGGTCCAGGCTGTAGGTGAACTCATCGGAACGCAACCAATCCTGTATGGCGACAGCCATCTCCAAGTTGTTCCTCGCGTCCGTGCGGAGGCGCTCGCTGATCTCACTGATGATCGGCACCGACAGTGGGTCCACGCTCAGGGTGTCCGCCGTCACGCTGTCGCCGTCCACGCGTCCCGGCGAGTCCACATCGGGTGCCTCGTTGAGGATTTCCGGCGTCGGATTGAGCACAGTCAGGTCAACGGCATATGACGTCGCCCGATCGATGACCTCCACGGAACTATCCGCGAACTCCAGCGCCTCGATGTCATCGTCGATGCTCAGATAGCGCGCGCCATAAGGCATCGCGATCTGCGGGCTCGCCAGATCCGAGTCGTAGGCCTCGAAGGTGCCATCCTTGCGCGCACCGGCAGGAAGTTTCGACATCAGCGGCTGCCACCACGTGAGCGCCTCATTCATGCGCAACGGGATGGTCGGTTTGATCGTCTTGGCGGGATAGAGCGGCCGCGGTGTGAACTGCCCGTTGACATAGTTCGTGAGGATCGCCACCCGCAGCGGTCCCGGACTGGTCACGGAGGTGCGGTACTTCAACGCCGGGCTGGTCGACTGCGACTCCAGATTTGCCCGCAGATCCAGCGTCGTGCTCAGGCTGAAGGTGCCATTGCCCGCACCGGCCGAGCGGCCCAGGCCGTCGGTGAGGTAGCGCGTGTGGAAGTGCGGCACCACGATCGGCAGCACGACGGCCAGCGCGAGCACACCAACGCCCAACCGGCCCGCGCTGCGAGTGAAGGCGGTGCGCGGATCGCGGGGCGCCTCTTGCCCGTCGGGTGTTTTGGGCAGCAGCGTCGCCCAGCGCCGCAAGCCTTGTGTTCCGGTCCGGCCGAGCAGCACCAGCCAGGCGGCGGCCGGCAGCACGAAATAGGCGAAGGGCAGGGCCGAGCCACGGTTCGCCGCGGTGATGAGGAATGCCGTCAGCAGCGCCAGCCCAGCGGCCGCCGGGGCTTTGAGCGTCACCGCGAGCAGGTCGACGATGATCACGATGGCCACCGCGATGAAGGACATCGCGACGATCATCCCGCGATTGGTCGGAGCCGGGGCGGCATACCTCAGCACGGTCTCTCGGGCCTCGATGAGAATGTTGTTGAGGGCGAGCACGGTGTCCCAGGTGGGCATGCCATAGGTCGTGTGCCCTCGTCCATGCCAGAGCGCGATCGCCTCAAGGCCCGCGACGACCTGGGCCAGGGTCACGGCCAACCAATGACGCACCATGGTGCGAACGAAGATCCCGGTCGCGACCACGATCCCGGAGATGACCAGTGCCGGCACCACCCAGGAGGCATCGCTGAGCAGGGTGCGAACGGGCAGCAGCGCCAGCCACGCGGCGACGAAGGCGATCAGCGCTTCGATCGGTCGGCCCTGGCTCTTCATCGGCCCGCCCGCACTGCGCTGGCGCCGACCGAAGACCAGGCCTGTGCGACCGAGATACCCGAGGAGACCGCCACCGCGCTCCAGCCGCGCTCGCGCAGCCGGGCGGCAGTGGCCTCGGCCTCCGGTCCGTGACCGACCGCATCGGAGATCGGGGTGACGATGGCGAGACCGGCCGAACCGGGTGGCCGGACGCGCGCCAAGGCGTCGATCTCGTGGTCGGACATCGCGGAAAGCACCGCGATACACAAAGCGCCGGCGGCCGCGACCTCGCCGGCCTTCTCGATGCTCGTGGTGAACAACGCCGGTTCCTGAAGTTCCGCAACGGCCAATTCCGTCAGGGCCGCCTCTACCCGCAGGTGCTCGCCGCCGTGTCCGGCATACAACTCCCCCCCGGCGACGAGGAAACAGTTGGTGCCTTCCTGGATCACCACGGCGGCAATCGAGGCCATCGCCGTGATGGCCCACTCGAAGGATCCCGACGCGCGCGGGACCGCCCCGGCCGCGGCCCGGTCATCCAGCAGCAGCACGACCCGGCGAGTCGCCGGACGGTCCTCCTGGCGCACCATCAACTCGCCGGTCCGTGCAGTCGCCGGCCAGTGAATGCGCCGCAGGTCGTCGCCCTCGCGGTATTCACGGACCGAGACGTCATCTTCACCATGCAGCGCGATCATGTGGGGGATCGAGCCCTCATTGCCGAGCCCGCCGCTGACCTGCCCGGAGTTCAGATCAACGATCTTGGGCAGCACGATCAACTCTCCGGTGCCGCGCACCACGGCCAAGCGCAAGGTCAACTCGAAGGGATCCTTGATCCGCAGTCCGAGCGGTCCGAGCCGGTGCCGCCCCCGCACCGAGGAACGCACTCGATAGGACACCTCATGGGCCGCCCCGGGCGCCATCTTGGGTATGACGAAGCGCGGCCGGTCGCCTAAGGCATAGTCCAGCTGTTCTTCGGCCATCAGGATCGGCGTCCGCCCTGGGCCGGGATTGCGCACATGCAGGCTGACCGCGCTCCACTGATCCATCGGCACGATCGCCGGCGAGACGGTGCGATCGGTCGCAAAGCTCAACTGCTGGCGCCGGGCGATGAGCAGCACGAAGATCGGCAGCCCGGCCACGAGCACACCGATCCGGGTGATGTCGCGAAAGCCCATAAGGATGCCGCACGCCATCAAAGCCAGCCCGGCCGCGAGGAAGCACCGGCCCCGCACGGTGAGGGCGTCGGTCAGCCCGCGCCTGCGGGTCCGGCGGGCCATCAGAAGCCGGGCGCCGGCACCCGGACGCGGTCGGTGACCGAGCGCAGCACCTCGGCAGGGCCGCGCCGGGAGTGCAGGGCCTCGCCGGTGAGGATCAGGCGGTGGGCCCAGACGGGCACGACGAGGGCCTGGACGTCATCGGGCAGGACGTAATCGCGACCGGATAAGGCTGCCGCCGCTCGGGCCGCCCGCAGCAGGTGCAGGGTGGCTCGCGGCGAGACCCCGAGCCGGATGGCGGAGTTGTCGCGGGTCGCGCTGGCCAGGTCGACGATGTACTGACGGATCGAGTCGGAGGTGTGCACGCTGCGCACGCCAGCGATCAACCGGCTGACGGTCGCGGCATCGGTCACGGGCCGCAATTCGTGCAGCGGGTCGCGCTCGCCGTGGTGGGTGAGCATGTCCATCTCGCTGCGCGCCGAGGGATAGCCCAGTGACAGGCGCGCCATGAATCGGTCGCGTTGCGCCTCGGGCAGGGGATAGGTGCCCTCCATCTCCAGCGGGTTCTGGGTCGCCATGACGATGAAGGGGTGGGGCAGGGTGTAGGTCCGCCCGTCGACGGTGACTTGACCCTCCTCCATACATTCGAGCATCGCCGACTGGGTCTTGGGGGAGGCCCGGTTGATCTCGTCCCCGACGACCACATTGGCGAAGATCGCGCCGGGCCGGAACTCGAACGAGCGCAAGTCCTGGTTGAACATGCTCACGCCCGTGACATCGCTGGGCAGCAGGTCCGGGGTGAACTGAATCCGTCGCACCGAGCAGTCGACCGAGCGCGCGAGGGTCTTGGCGAGCATGGTTTTGCCGACGCCAGGCACATCCTCCAAGAGCAGATGGCCCTCGGCGAGCAAGGCGGTCAGGGCGGTCTGGATGACCTCGGGCTTACCCTCGATCACGGTGCGCATGGCGGCCGCGAGCGAGGTCGTGACCTCCAGGACTTCCTCGAGCGTCCGAGCCCGTTCGCTGCCGGTCAACTGACCCTGCTCGGTCACTGTCGCCATCCTTCCCGACGTGGATCGACCGCGTCGTGTTCTGGGGTCCTGCGAGCTTAGGACGATGCGCTGACAACCCGTCGTTCCCCGCACGGTCCCGGCCATCGTCCCCCACCCGGGCACTAGTTCGGGGCCGGTTCCGCCAACTTTATGGCCTGTTCGAGCAACCTCGGTCCGAACGGCGGCAAATCCGCAGGAATCTCCCCACTTTCCACCACCGCGTCTGACCGGCAAAGATGCTGAGTTCTAGGGGAAAACTGCCCGGAATCGTGCCCAAATCGGTACATAGGTGGGGTAGAGTGGGGGAAATCGGAGTGACCTGGTGAAAAGGGTCCTAGAGGGCAGCGCGGGAGGTGGCCAGTGACCGATGTCGAGTTCATGGGCCAGCACCAGCCGCGGCTGGACGACAAGGGTCGGATCGCCTTGCCAGCGCGCTTTCGCGACGGGCTCGGGGAGCAGGTCGTGGTGACCAAGGGGATGGATCGCTGCCTGACGATCTATCCCCACGAGGTCTTCAAGGAGCGCATCCTCGACCGGCTGAATATGGCCTCGACGGCCTCGCGCAATGTCCGTCAGCTGCGCCGCGCCCTGCTCGGCCATGCCTCCACCGAGACCCCCGACCGCCAGGGCCGCGTGACCATCCCCGCGGTGCTGCGCCAGTACGCCGGGCTCGACAAGGACTGCATCGTCATCGGCCAGGGTCACTACCTCGAGGTGTGGGACGCCGGCTCGTATGACGAGGACGGCTCCGATGCCGTCCTCGGCGATCTCGACGAGGAGGGGGTCGTCCTGCTCTAGCGCGGTGGTTCCTGGCCTCCAGCCGTCCTCCCGGCCCGACTTCCCCCGGATCGGGGCGGCGGATGGGGACCAGGAACCATCGCCCGCACCAGGTGCCCCATCCGCATACCCCAACCCCCGACCAGAACCGATCCGAAGGCACCCGATGAGCACAGGAGCAGTGGCGCCGCACCGTCACGTGCCTGTCCTCCTCGAGCGGATCCTCGACCTGCTCGCCCCGGCCCTGAGCGAGCCCGGAGCCGTGGTCGTCGATGCCACCCTCGGCCTCGGTGGCCACGCGCAGGCGCTGCTCGATCGCTGCCCCGCCGCCCGCCTGGTCGGCATCGATCGCGACGCCGACGCTCGCCGGATCGCGGGGGAGCGGCTCGCGTCATATGGCGATCGGGTCCAGATCGCTGCGGCGGTGTATGACGACCTGCCCGCCGTCCTCGCCGACCTCGGGATCGAGCGGGCCGACGCGATCCTGTTCGACCTCGGTGTCTCCTCGCTGCAACTCGATGCCCAAGAGCGCGGCTTCGCCTACCGCTTCGACGGCCCGCTCGATATGCGGATGGACCAGGGCAGCGGGCAGACGGCGGCCGATGTGCTGCGCGACTATGACGTGCCGGACCTGACCCGGGTGCTGCGGGTCTATGGCGAGGAGCGCTTCGCCCCCAAGATTGCGCGCGCCATCGTCGCCCGCCGCGCGCAGCGCCCGCTGACCACCTCCGCCGAACTCGTCGCCCTGCTCACCGAGGTCATCCCGGCGGCGTCGAAGCGCACCGGTGGCCACCCGGCCAAGCGCACCTTCCAGGCGCTGCGCATCGAGGTCAACGACGAACTTCGAGTGTGGGAGCGTGCCCTCCCCGCCGCGATCGAGGCTCTGGCCGTCGGCGGGCGGATCGCCGTCTTGTCCTATCACTCGCTCGAGGACCGGATCACCAAGAGCGTCCTGGCCGCGGGAGCCCGCAGCAGCGCACCCGTCGGTCTGCCCGTCGAGCTTCCCGAGCACCAGCCCTACCTGCGGCTGCTCACCCGCGGCGCCGAGGAAGCCTCCGCCGCCGAACAGGCCGCCAACTCCCGCTCTGCCTCGGTCCGCTTGCGGGCCGCCGAACGTCTGCGTCCCACCCCCACCCCCTCGAAGGGATCCCGATGAGCTCCCCAGCCGTCAAGCTGTCCGGCCTGCCCACCACCGGCGGCCGCCCGGCGCCGCGCGCGCCGCTGTCGGTCGTGCCCGCGACCGCGGTCGTGCGTCAGGGCTGGTTCATCCTCGCCCTCATCGCGACCATGGTCTTGAGCTTGCTCGCGACCTTGATGATCAACACCGCTCTCGCGCAGGGCAGCTACGAGCGCGGCCGGCTCGTCACGGAATCCACCGTGCTCGCCGACCGGCAGGAGTCGCTGACCACCGAGTTGAGCCAGTTGCGCGCGCCCGCCGCCCTCGCCCAGCGCGCCCTTGCCCTCGGGATGGTTCCGGCCCAGTCGCCGGCCTTCGTCTCGCTGTCCAAGGGGACCGTCCTCGGCGTGGCGGAAGCGGCCACTGGGACGACGCCCTTTACGGTGATTACCGAGCCCACGATGGGATCGACCAAGACCGCCAAGGCCACCAAGACCGCCCCGTCGAAGGCCACGCCCGCCACGTCCAGCACGCCGGCCGACAGCAAGGACTGACCCGCACCGTGACGCCCCGAAGCTCAGCGCCACCTGTCCGGCAGCCGGCCCGGCCCCGGCCCGGTGGGCCCGCGTCGGGCGCGCCCCGGGGCAGCGATCCGCGCCGGGCACATCCGCGAGACGCTGCACCCCGTGGCGCGGCCCCCCGTGGCGGCGGATCACGTCCGCCCCGCACCCCACGCCCGATGGCTCGACCGGGCGGCAATCCCCGGGTCCGCGCCCGGGCCATGTTTGTCGGTCTGCTCGTCGTGCTCAGCCTCTTCGCGACCCAACTCGTGCGCATCCAAGCGCTCGATGAGAACAGCGCCGCCGAACTCGGAATGCAGATGCGGGTGGTCACCGAGACCACGCCCGCCATGCGCGGAACGATCGTCGACGCCACCGGCACGGTCCTCGCGGCGAGCATCGAAAAGCGTGAGGTGAGCGCGGATCCGCAGTCCGTGGCGGCATACAAGAAGAAGATCGACGGCAAGCTCACGACCGTCGGCGCGGCTGGCGCGGCGCTCGATCTGGCGCCCTTGCTCGGCCAGACCGTGCCCGATCTGGAGAAGTCGCTCACGACGCCAAAGACCCGTTATGTCTTGCTCGAGCGGGCCATTTCGCCGCTGACGTGGAACACGATCAGCAAGCTCGGCATCCCGGGGATCTACAGCAAGCGGACCTCGGTGCGCAGCTATCCGCAGTCGACGACCTCGGCGAGCCTGGTCGGCTTCGTCAGCGGCGACAACCAGGACGGTGGCGGCGGAATCGAGACCTACCTGAACTCCACGCTCAAGGGTGCCCCAGGCCAACTGGCGTATGAAGTGGGTCAGGACGGCGTCCGCCTCCCGATGGGCTTTTCCAAGGAGAAGCCTGCGGTGCCTGGCCGCGAGGTCCAGCTGACGATCCGCAATGACCTGCAGTGGTATGCCCAGAACGCCTTGGCGCAGAAGATGCGCGAGGTGCGGGCCGCCTCCGGAACGGTCGTGGTCCAGAGCGTCAAGACCGGTGAACTGCTGGCGATTGCGTCCTATCCGACCTTCGATCCCAACAAGATCACCACGGATGCCTCGTTCGTCAACACGGCCTTCACGGAGGTTTTCGAGCCCGGCTCGACGGCCAAGGTCATCACGGCGGCGGCCGCCCTGGAGGAGGGCACCGTCAAACCTGACACCGCGATGATCGTGCCCTATTCGGTGCGCCGCGCCGACCGCCAGTTCAGCGACAGCCACACCCACCCCACCGAATACCTCACCTTCGCCGGCGCTTTGGCGCAGTCGAGCAATACCGGTCTGATCATCGCGGGCGAAACCTTGCCGAAGGCGACCATGGAGTCCTACTTCCGCAAGTTTGGCTTCGGCTCCCGCTCGCCCGTGAAGTTCCCCGGCGAAAGCGCCGGGCTGCTCGCCAAGGCCGAGGACTGGAGCGGCTCGCAGCGCTACACCGTGCTTTTCGGCCAGGGTCTGTCGATCACCGCCATCCAGGCGACCGGGGTCTATCAGACGATCGCCAATGGCGGGGTGCACATTGCGCCCAAACTCATCGGCGCGGTCGCCGACAGCCAGGGCGCCTTGCAGAAGACGGCAGAGTCGCAGCGCACTCGCGTGATCTCCTCGAAGGTTGCCGGGCAAGTCAGCGAGATGCTCGAAGGTGTCGTCGGTGCCGAGGGCACCGCGCCTGCCGCTGTCATCGAGGGCTACCGCGTGGCCGGCAAGACCGGCACCGCCGACCGGTATGACGAGAAGGTCCGCGGCTATTCCGGCTACACCGCCAGCTTCATCGGCTATGCCCCCGCATCCGACCCGGAACTGGTCGTCTCGGTCATCATCCAAAAGCCGGTCAACGGCCACTATGGCGGTGTCGTGGCGGCCCCGGTCTTCCACGATGTGATGACCTATGCGCTGCAATCCCTGGACATCCCGCCGACCCCGGGCGACACGGACCCGCCCAAGCTCACGCTGAAGCTCGACAGCCCGCCCAATCCCGACGACCCCGCGGTGCTGCGTGATCGCGGCGGCCGCTAAGGCGCGCGGATGACCGGCTTCCGGCCCGACTCCACCCGTCCCGTCGCCCTGGCTGACCTGGCCACGGCCCTCGGCGCGCCCAATCCGGGCGTCGACGTCCTGATCACCGGAGTCACCCTCGACTCGCGCGCGGTCCAGCCCGGGGATCTGTATGCCGCCCTGCCCGGCGCCAATGTGCACGGCGGGCGCTTCATCGCCGGGGCCGCGGCGGCCGGTGCCGTCGCGGCACTCACAGACGCGGCGGGCGCCGACCTCGCCCACGCCGCAGACGTGCAACTGCCGCTTCTGATCGTCGAGGACCCACGCTCTCGACTGGGGGAGGCGGCCAGCCTGATCTACGCCAATCGCGATCCCGGCCTGAGCTTGATCGGGATCACCGGCACCAATGGCAAGACCACCACGGCATACCTCCTGGACTCCGCGCTGCGAGCGCTGGGCCAACGGACCGGCCTGGTCGGGACGGTCGAGACGCGGATCGGGGAGCGACGGATCAAGAGCGTCCGCACGACCCCGGAGGCCAGCGAGGTGCACGGCCTGATCGCGGCGATGCGCGAGGGCGGCGTCGACACCTGCGTCATGGAGGTTTCCAGCCATGCCCTGTCGCTGCACCGCGTCGACGGGCTGGTCTATGACGTCGCGGTCTTCACCAATCTCTCGCAAGACCATCTCGATCACCACCGCACGATGGACAACTACTTCCTCGCCAAGGCGGCCCTGTTCACGCCGCAGCGAGCCCGCCAGGGAGTGATCTGCGTCGATGATGCCTGGGGCCAACGGCTGGCCGCGGACGCCCCGATTCCGGTCACGACGCTGAGCAGCACTGGTCAGCCCGCCGATTGGCGTCTCGACGCGGGGGAGGGGAGCGAGTTCACGCTGACCGGTCCCGCGGGGCGGCTCGACCTGCGCTCGGCGCTGCCCGGCGACTTCAATCGGGTCAACACGGCGCTCGCGGCGCTCACCTTGCTGGCTGCGGGGCACGGCATCGACGCGGTCCGCGAGGCGGTTCTCGCGGACCCGCACGTGCCCGGCCGGATGGAAAAGGTCACGGCGAACACACCGCGCGAGCCCGCACCCCTCGCCGTCGTCGACTATGCGCATACCCCCGATGCGGTCGCTGCCGCGCTCGCCGCGCTGCGGCCTGAGGCCGCACCGGGTGGACTGATCGTCGTGCTCGGCGCCGGGGGCGATCGAGACCGCAGCAAGCGCGAGGCGATGGGGGCGGCCGCCGCACTCGGCGCCGATCAGGTCTTCGTCACCGACGACAATCCCCGCTCCGAAGATCCGGCGACGATCCGCGCTGCCGTGCTGTCCGGCGCCCGTGCCGCGGGTGCCGAGAGTCGCATCGAGGAAGTCCCCGACCGGGCTGAGGCAATCGCCGCAGCCGTCGAGGCGGCCTATGCCGCGGGCCCAGGATCGGTGATCGCCGTCGTCGGCAAGGGCCACGAGAGCGGCCAGGACATCGCCGGCGTCATCCATCCTTTCGACGACCGCACTGAACTGGCCGCCGCCCTCGACGCAGCGGGTGGGTCCGCATGATCGCCCGCAGCCTGGCGCGCCTCGCCGAGATCACCGGCGGCCACCTCGCCGGGATCGACGTCGCGGCCGCCGAGCACCTGCTCATCGACGGCCCGGTCGTCACCGATTCGCGGGAGGCCGGACCCGGCAGCCTGTATGTCGCCCGCATCGGCGCCGCGGCCGACGGCCACGACTTCATCGCTGGGGCGGCGCAGCGCGGCGCGGTCGCCGCCCTGGTCACCGCCGATACCGGTGATCTCCCGCGCATCGTCGTCGCGGACGAGCAGGCCGCCTTCGTCGCGATCGCCCGGGAGCTGATCGACTCCCGTCCGGATCTGGAGGTGGTCGGCATCACCGGCTCCTCCGGCAAGACCTCGACCAAGGATCTGCTCGGCCAGGTCCTCGCCGCCGACGCCGAGACGATTGCCCCGGTGGGCTCCTTCAACTCCGAGGTCGGTGTGCCACTGACCGTATGCCGGATCACCGACGCCACCCGCTATCTCGTGATCGAGATGGGTGCCCGGGGCATCGGGCATGTCGCCTACCTCACCAAGATCGCCCCGCCACGCATCGGGATCGTGCTCAATATCGGCTCGGCCCATGTCGGCGAGTTCGGCTCGCGGGCGGCGATCGCCACCGCCAAAGCCGAACTGGTGCAGGCCCTGCCGGCCGATGGGGTGGCCGTGCTCAATGCCGACGACCCGCTAGTGCGCGCGATGGCCGAGCAGACCACGGCGCGCGTCGTGCTCGTCGGAGAGGCCGCCGATGCCGACTATCGCGCCGAGGCCATCACGCTCGGATCGGACGGCTGCGCGGCCTTCGACCTGATCAGCCCCGCCGGGGCCGCGCATGTGCAGTTGGCTGTTGCCGGTCGTCACCAGGTCGGCAACGCCCTCGCAGTGATCGCGGCCGCCCACGAGTGCGGACTGGCGCTCTCGGACATCGTTGACAGCCTCGCCCACGCCGGGCCCGTCAGTCGCTATCGCATGGAAGTCAGCGAACGCGCCGATGGCGTCACGATCGTCAACGACGCCTATAACGCCAATCCCGAATCGATGGCCGCGGCCCTCGACGCGCTGGCGACGATGGGCGCCGGCCGGCGCACCATCGCCATCCTCGGCGCCATGCTCGAACTCGGCGACGAGAGCCAGGCCGCCCACGAGGCGGTGGGCGAACTCGCCGCGGCGCGGGGCGTGCATATCCTGCTCTGCGTTGGGGAGGCGGCTCGCGGGATCGGCGACGGGGCAGCGCGCGGGGGCGCGCCGATGACCATCCGATATGCGCCCGATGTGGACACCGCCTACGCTGAAGCTGTCGACATCCTCGCCCGTGGGGATGTCGTCTTGCTGAAATCCAGCAATGGCGCGGGTCTGCGTTTCCTGGGGGACCGGCTTCGGGATGCACCCGTGTCCCGTGAGGAGGCATAACTCGTGCTGGCCGTGCTCTTGGCAGCCGTCGTCGCGCTGGTGATCGGACTTCTCGGCACCCCCGCATACATCAAATTCCTGGTCCGGCGAGGCTACGGACAGTTCATTCGGGACGACGGTCCCACCTCGCACCACACCAAGCGCGGCACCCCGACCATGGGCGGCACCGTCATCATCGCGGCGACGGTCATCGGCTATCTCGCCGCCCACGCCGCGACCGGATCCAGCCCCACCGTCTCCGGACTCCTGGTGCTCTTCCTGATGGCCGGGCTCGGGCTGGTCGGCTTCCTCGACGACTTCATCAAGATCAGCCGGCAGCGCTCACTCGGGCTGCGCAGCAAGCAAAAGTTGGCGGGTCAAGCGCTTGTCGCCATCATTTTCGCGGTCCTCGCCCTGCGTTTCCCCGACGACTTCGGCAACACCCCGGCCTCGACGGCCGTCTCGTTCGTGCGGGACACGCCGCTCGACCTCTCGTTCGGGGTCCCAGCCGTGGGCGTGGCGCTCTTCGTCATCTGGGCCAACATCATGATCTCCGGCACCTCCAATGGCGTGAACCTCACCGACGGTCTCGACGGCCTCGCGACCGGCGCCTCCACGATGGTCTTCGCGGCCTACGTCCTGATCGGCATCTGGGAGTCGAACCAGAACTGCACCAACGCCTTGAACCTGAAGTGCTATGACGTGCGCGATCCCCTCGATCTGGCCGTCGTGGCGGCTGGCGGGATGGGCGCCTGCTTCGGCTTCCTGTGGTGGAATGCCGCCCCGGCCAAGATCTTCATGGGCGACACCGGCTCCCTGGCCCTCGGCGGAGCGCTGGCTGGCCTGGCGATCGTCTCGCGCACCGAACTGCTCATCGTCATCCTCGGTGGCCTCTTCGTCACCATCACCCTCTCGGTGATCATCCAGGTCGCGTCCTTCAAATCGACCGGCAAACGCGTCTTCCGGATGGCCCCGCTGCAACATCACTTCGAGCTCAAGGGCTGGCAAGAGGTCACGATCGTCATCCGCTTCTGGATCATCGCTGGCCTGTTCGTCGCCCTCGGACTCGGCATCTTCTATGCCGAATGGGTCGTGGGGACGCTGTGAGTCGGCGCACCGATCTCGGCGCGCTCACGCACGGCGGCGCCGACTGGGCCGGCCTGCGCGTGCTGGTCACCGGACTCGGGATCAGTGGCTTCGCCGCGGCCGACGCCCTGGCCGAGCGCGGCGCGCAGGTCGTGCTGGTGGATGCCGCCGAGCCGGCCGAGGGCAGCGAGCTAGCGCAACGGGCGACCATTTTGCGCGTCCTGGATGTCGACGTCCGACTCGGCCCGGAGGCGAGCACCGCCCTGCCCCCCGACCAGATCGACCTCGTGGTCACCTCGCCGGGCTGGCGCCCCGACCAGCCGCTGCTCGCGGCGGCGGCCTCGGCCGGCATACCCATCTGGGGCGAGGTCGAACTGGCCTGGCGGATGCGGCCCGCCGAAGGCGCGGCCCCGTGGCTGACACTGACCGGCACCAATGGCAAGACGACGACCGTCCAAATGCTCACAAGCATCTTGCGGGCGGCGGGGCTGCGCGCGACCAGCGCCGGCAATGTGGGCACGCCCATCCTCGAGGCGGTGCTGCACCCGCAGCCCTATGACGTCATCGCCGTCGAACTCTCCAGCTTCCAGTTGCACTGGTCGGATTCGATCTCCCCGCTCGCCTCCGCCTGCCTGAATATCGCGCCGGACCACCTCGACTGGCACGGCACCTTCGAGGACTACTGGCAGGCCAAGGCCAAGGTGTATTCCCGCACCCAGGTCGCGTGCATCTACAACGTCGCCGATGAGCAGACGCGCCGAATGGTCGAAGAGGCCGAGGTGGTCGAGGGAGCCCGAGCGGTCGGCTTCACGCTCGACACCCCCGCCGTCTCGATGGTCGGGCTGGTCGAGGACATCCTCGCGGACCGGGCCTTCGTCGCCGAGCGCGCGACGAGCGCCGCCGAAATGGGCACCCTCGCCGATCTGAGCCGCACCGATGCACCCCCGCCGCCGCATGTCGTCGCCAATGCGCTCGCCGCCGCGGCGCTGGCCCGCGCGTATGGCGTCCCAACCGGCGCGGTCCGCGACGGCCTACGCGCCTTCGTCCCCGAACCGCACCGGGTCGCCGAGGTCGGCACGGTCGCCGGGGTGCGCTTTGTCGATGACTCCAAGGCCACCAACCCGCACGCGGCGGCGGCCTCCCTCTCGGCATACGACGGGATCGTCTGGCTCGCCGGCGGACTGCTCAAGGGCGCTGACATCGATCCCCTGGTTGAGCGCTTCGGGCCCGGCCTGCGGGGTGTGGTGCTGATCGGGGCCGATCGCGCCCAGATCGCCGAATCCCTCGCCCGACACGCGCCGAAGGTCCCGGTCGTCGACCTGCCGGACACGGACACTGGAGCGATGGATCGCGCCGTGGCGGCTGCCGCCGCCCTTGCCCAGCCGGGTGATGTCGTGCTGCTCGCCCCCGCGGCTGCGTCCATGGACATGTTCGCCAACTATGGCGCTCGCGGCGATGCCTTTGCGGCCGCGGTCGAGCGTCTGCAGGTCGACGGGGAGTAGATCCGTGAGCAGCACCACCGCGTCATCGCTCGCCGGTGGCGAGGGGGCCCGTGGGCGCCTCGCGCGCCTGCGCACCCTCCTCGACAGCCCCGTCGCGACCTACTACCTCTTGCTGTCGGTCACCGTGCTGCTCACGCTCATCGGCCTGGTCATGGTGCTTTCGGCGTCGATGATCGTCTCGATCAAGAATGATGGTTCGCCCTATGGCGAGTTCACCGGCCAGGCCATCTTCGCCGCCATCGGGTTTGCAGCCATGCTCGTCGCGATGCGGATGCCCCTGGGCTTTTGGAAGCGCATCGGTGGGGTGGCCCTGGTCGCGGCGGTCGCGCTGCAGATGCTCGTCTTTTCCCCGCTGGGGGTGGCCGTCCAGGGCAACCGGAACCAGATCCGCCTACCGGGCTTCGCCGTCCAGCCGAGCGAGATCGCCAAGATCGCCCTGATCCTGTTCGGGGCGCGGGTCCTGACGCAGAAACGGCGCTTCCTCGGCTCGATCACGGAAGCGATCGTGCCGTTCGTCGCCCCTGCGGCCATCGTCGTGCTCCTGCTCGTCATGCTCGGTCATGACCTCGGAACCGCCATCGTGATCTCCGCCATCGTCGCGGGCATGCTTTTCGCGGGCGGGGTGCGGATGAAGTGGTTCGGCATCGGCGGCGTCCTCGGCATGATCGCCCTCGCCGGCGCGACGATGACCAGCGACAACCGGATGCAGCGGATCAGCATCTGGCTGGATCCGAGCAAGTGCAAGATCACCGACGAGACCCTCTACTTCGGCATCTGCCGCCAACCCATGCACGCCCGCTTCGCGCTCGCCGAGGGCGGCCTGACCGGCATCGGCCTCGGCGCGTCCAAGGAAAAGTGGCAGTGGCTGCCCGAGCCGCACAATGACTTCATCTTCGCCATCATCGGCGAGGAACTCGGCCTGGTCGGGGCGCTCATCGTGCTCGGACTTTTCGCCGTCTTTGGGTATGCCGCCTACCGCCTCGTGGTGCGCACCGACGACTTCTTCGTTCGAATCGCCGCCTCGGGTGTGATGGTGTGGATCCTCGTGCAGGCCATCGTCAATATCGGTGCCGTCATCGGCGCCCTGCCGATCATCGGCGTCCCGCTCCCATTCGTCTCCTCCGGCGGCTCCTCGCTGATCACCACCATGCTCGGAGCCGGAGTGCTGCTGGCCTTCGCGCGCGCCGAACCGGGCTGCGCCGAGGCCCTGTCGCTGCGGCCGAAGTCCGTGCGCGGCGGAGCGGCCGTGCTGAGCCGCTCGCGGGGGAAGCGGTCATGACCGAGTTGTCGTTGCCGTCTTCGGTCCTGCTGGCCGGCGGCGGCTCGGCGGGGCACGTCTCGCCGCTGCTCGCCCTGGCCGACCGGCTGCGCGCCCTGCGTCCGGAGATGTCGATCACTGCCCTCGGCACTGAAACCGGGCTCGAAGCGCGCCTGGTGCCCGCGCGCGGCTACCCCCTCGTGACCATCCCCAAGGTTCCGCTGCCCCGCAAGCCCGGTCCCGACCTGCTGCGCGTGCCCGGCCGGTTGCGCTCGGCGGTCGCGGCGGTTGAGTCGGCCATTGACCAGACGAGCGCTGAGGTGGTCGTCGGCTTCGGCGGCTATGTCTCCACCCCGGCATACCTCGCCGCCCGCCGCCGCGGGGTGCCGATCGTCATCCACGAGCAGAACGCCCGCCCCGGCCTCGCCAACCGGCTCGGCGCGCGGCTGACCCCCTTCGTCGGGACGACTTTTGCCAGCACCAAGCTGCCGCATGCGCGGCGGGTGGGTATGCCGCTGCGTCCCGAAATCTCCACCTTGGACCGCGCCGCCCGCCGGGCCGAGGCGCTGGAGCATTTCGGGCTGGCTGATGCGCGCCCGACCGTGCTCGTCACCGGGGGTTCGCTCGGCGCCAAGCGCCTCAACGACGCCTTCAGCGCCCGTGTTTTGGAGTTGTCGGAGGCCGGCATCCAGGTGCTGCACGCGACCGGGGCCGGCAAACTCTTCGCGGCACCCGACACCGGGGCTGGCGCCCGCTATGTCGTGACCGAGTATGTCGACGCCATGGAGCTCGCGTATGCCGCCGCCGACCTCGTCGTCGCGCGCTCCGGCGCCAATACGGTCTGCGAGCTGACCGCGGTGGGGCTACCGGCGGTCTATGTCCCGCTGCCGATCGGCAATGGGGAGCAGGAACTCAACGCCGCCGACACCGTCGCGGCGGGCGGAGGGTTGTTGGTCAAGGACGCGGACCTGACCCCGACCTGGGTCACGCAGCAGTTGATCCCGCTGGCCCGCGACGAGCAGCGGGTCGCTGCGATGGCGGCGGCAGCCGCCCGTGTGGGGGAGCGTGGCGGCGATCAGTTGCTCGCCGATCTGGTGGGGGCGGCATACGCCTCGCGCACCACGAGGCGCTGATATGGCCTTCGGGGTCAACGAACGCTTCGACTTCTCGGCGCCCATCCCGGCGCCGCACGCACTCGGCGCCGTGCACTTCATCGCCATCGGCGGCAGCGGTATGTCGGGCATCGCCTCCTTCCTGCACGATCTCGGAGTTCCTGTCAGCGGCTGCGATGGCGCCGACTCGGCGAGCGTTGAGCGGCTGCGCGCGGAGGGCATCGCGGTCTCGATCGGGCATAGCCCCGAGCACCTGACGGGCATCGACACCGTCGTCGTCTCCTCAGCCATCCCGGAGTCGAATCCCGAACTGCAGCAAGCGCGTTCGCGCGGGCTGCGGATCCTGCACCGGGCTCAGGCGCTGGCTTCGGCGATGGGGGAGGACACGCGGATCGCGGTGGCTGGCGCGAATGGCAAGACGACGACCTCGGCCATGCTCGCCTCGGCCCTGCGATCCGCCGGCCTCGATCCTTCCTTCGCCATCGGCTCCGAGCTGGTCGGGATCGAGCGCAATGCGCTGCGCGGCGACGGGCCGGTCTTCGTCGCGGAGGCCGACGAGTCGGATGGCTCGTTCGCGAGCTATCACCCCCACATCGCCATTGTGACCAATGTCCAGCCGGACCACCTCGACTTCTATGGCGACTTCGCCCACGTGCAGGCCGCGTATGCCGCCTTCGCCGCCTCGATCCCCCAGGGTGGCTTGCTCGTCGCCTGCGCGGACGATCCCGGCGCCGCGCACTTGGCGGCGGCGCACCGGGCGGCCGGTGGGCACGTGGTGACCTATGGCGAGTCGCCGGCGGCTGAAGTCCGGCTCACCGAGGTCAAGATGGCCGGGCTGCGCGGTCATGGCATCGTCGAAAGCGCCGGGCGACAGGTGCGCCTGGAGGTGGCGGCTCCTGGCCGGCACAACCTGCTCAATGCGACGGCGGCCCTGGCGGCCGGCTGGCTCGGTCTCGATGCCGACCCTGAGGCGCTCGTCGACGGCTTGGTCGCCTTCCCCGGCACCCGGCGGCGCTTTGAGTTCAAGGGTGATGAGCGCGGCGTCACGGTCGTTGACGACTATGCCCACAATGCGCCGAAGGTGGCGGCGCTCGTCGGCGCGGCACGCGCCGTTTTGCCGGCGGGGGCGGCGCTGCGCGTCGTTTTTCAGCCGCACCTGTATAGCCGCACGCGTGACTTCGCGGAGGGCTTCGCGGCTGGTCTCGCGCCCGCCGACCAGATCGTGTTACTGCCCGTGTATGGCGCCCGCGAGCAGCCGATGGACGGCATCGACAGCCATCTGATCACCGAGCACTTGAGCGCTCTGGGGCGGGAGAGCTATCTCGCCGCCTCGCCGGAGGCGGCGATCGACGAACTCGTGTCGTCAGCGCAGCCCGGTGATCTGATCGTCACCGTCGGCGCCGGCGATATCACGCGACTTGGCCCGCGCATCCTCGCGGCGCTGCGGGAGGACTGAGAGGGACCATGGCGACCCCACGACGACCGGCCGGGGCCGGTCGCGGCCCCGGACGTCCCGCCGCGCGGACGACGGGCGCGGCACGGCCCGCTGCTTCCTCCGCGGGCGGCCGGTTGTCAGCGCGAGCGGCCGAGATCGCCCGGGCCGCTGACCCTGCCAAGCGGTCACCGCAGAGCGCCGCGAAGCCGAGCCAAAAGACCCCGGCGGGTTCGCGGGCCGCCGATGACAGCTTCTTCGACGAGCCCGGCACCGCCGGCGCGAAGACACCTGGGAGGGGTCGGGCGGGCCGCGGTGTCCTGTCGTTCGCCGATGGATGGGCCCGCCGTGCGGGGGCCGCGCAGCGCCGCCGGTCGATTCAGGTGTGGTGGGTTGTCGGCGGCCTCGGTGCGCTGCTGGCTCTGGCATGGGTCCTGTTGTGGTCACCGCTGCTCGCCGTTTCCACGATCGAGGTGAGTGGCGGGTCGGCGGCCGTCCGGACCGTTGCCGAGCGGGTCGGAGCCGAGCAAAAGGGCCGCTCGATGGTCCTGCTCGACACCTCCGCCGTCGAGGCGCAGATCGAGGCCGATTCACGGGTCGCGGATGCCACTGTGCGCCGGGGTATGCCGCGCTCCCTCGTCATCGAGGTCATCGCGCGGGTGCCCGTTCTCGGCCTCGAGAAGTCTCAAGGTCAAGTAGACCTTCTGGATATTGAGGGCGTTCGCACCCAGACAGTAAAGGCTGCGCCGAGCGGGGTTCCGGTCGTCAAGGGCGGCTCGGGAGTCGGCGATGAGGAGAGCGTGCGCGCCGCTCTTGCCGTCATGGCGGCGCTGCCGGAGGCGACGCGCGCGAAGGTCACCAATCTGCAGTTTGATGCGGCGGATTCGGTCTCCTTCCGCCTGGGGTCGACGGCTGTCGTCTGGGGGTCCTCCGAGCGCTCCGAGCTGAAGGCTCAACTCGTGGGGATCTTGTTGTCACAGAAGCCCAAGACCATCGATGTGAGCGCTCCGGACAATCCCGTCACCCGCTAAGGAACCGCTGATCAACGGGCGATTCGTGGTCGGGCGGGCGAGGGATGTCGTGGGGGCGTCGGAATGGTGGCGATGGC
>Ga0102832_1000277_pt1 | contig 115000 bp, 110 predicted proteins | sample EBPBio282013_DNA_FD_88942 | JGI IMG/M metagenome (GOLD analysis project Ga0102832, IMG submission 88942) | Wastewater treatment Type I Accumulibacter community from EBPR Bioreactor in Madison, WI, USA - Reactor 2_5/28/2013_ DNA (Illumina Assembly) | ecosystem: Engineered > Bioreactor > EBPR >... | reverse complement strand
GGGGCCGAGGACCACCAGCCGCGCATCGGCCGCCCACGGCGCGCACGCGAGCTCCACCGCCATCGCCGCGAGGGAGGAGCGCCGCAGCTCGGGGTCGTCCGAGGCGACGCCGAGCACCCGGGAACGCTCCACGTCGACCAGCACCAGTTCACCGTCCCCGGTGCTGCCGAGGCTGACCACCGCCGGGTACGGGCAGGGGTGGTCGGTGCCGTCGGGCGCGGCGTCCACGTCGACGGTCCAGCGGCTCTGGTCGCCCCCGAAGCCCGGCGGTGGCTCGTCCGCCGGACGTGCCCACTCCAGCGTGATGAGGACGTCCGACACCGTGATTCTGGCCAGCTCGGGCAGGGGGAGCCGGTGGTCGAAGCAGTGCTTCCCGATCCGGCGCAGCGCGGCGTCCAGCACCGACAGCCGGTCGGGCCGCTGCGTCGCGCCCAGGGCCGTGCGGACGCGGACGGCGGCCTCGGGCGCGGGCAGGAACCGCCGCCCGACCGGGCGCTCCCGCAGCCGGAGGAAGCGCCGGGCCTCGACCGCACCGATGATGGCGGCGGCCGCGAGGCTGCCCACCGTCCCGAGCAGGGGCAGGCCCGGCTGTCCTGTGTCGTCGTCGGGGGTGTCGTCGTCGGGGCCGTCGGCCGCCGCCGCGGTGCTGTCACCCGCCACGGTCGAGCTCGGCGTCGGTGCCCCGATGCTGGGGGTGGCGCCGGTGGTGGCGGCAGCCGTCCCGGTGGGCTCGGGGCCGGGCGCCGGCGGCACCGCTCCCGCCGTCGGCTCGACGCGGTCGACCGGCTCGTCGGTGGGAGGATCCGCCTCCCGCTCCGGCTGCCGTTCGTGGTGGCGTGGCCCAGCGCGGTGGACGGGCTCGGGGACGGTGAGTCTCCAGCCGACCTCGATGTGGTCGGGGTCATCGATGAGGCCCGGGTTGGCGGACGCGATCCGCGGCCAGCGTCCGGCGGCGCCGAGGTGCTCGAGGGCCAGGCCACTCAGCGTGTCGCCGCGCTCGACCGTCACCCGATGGGGGCGCGTGCCCCGGTCCAGCGCCCCCGCCGGGAGCGCCAGCCGGGTGCCGGGGATGAGCTGGCTCGTCGGGTCACGCAGCAGGTCGGGATTGGCGGCCACCAGGTCGCGCCAGCGCGCGCCGTCCCCGAGGGTGCGCTCGCTGACCGTCCACAGGTCGTCGCCCGGCTCGACGAGGTAGCCACCGGTCACCGCCGGCCCGGTCGGCGCATCCGCACCGGGCACGGCGGGAGGGGCCTGCGGAGCGGCGAGCAGGGATGGCTGGGACTCGGGCGCCTCGACGCCCCGCGGTGCCAGCGCGAGGACGGCGAGCAGCAGGCCGGCGCTCACCTGCTGGAGCCGGCCGAGCAACGGGATCCGGACGTGTCGCCGGGCCACCAGTCCGACCACCTCCGCCACCGTGGACGCCGCGAACGCCAGCCAGGCCAGCCACCCGAGCACGGTCAGCGCGGCGAGGAGGAGCGTGCCGTCGTCCGGGCGGCCGAGTACGGCCCAGTGGGTGGGGAGCCGTCCCCACAGCGCCAGCGCGATCGGCGCCCCGAGCAGGCCGAGCGCGAGCACGAGCAGGGCGCCGAGCGCGCGCGTCCGGCGCATCACGGCCGCCCCCGGTAGCGGTCCACGACGGCGGACGCCTCCGCGCGGACGTCGACCGCGCCCGGCCAGCCGGGCACGAGCACGTCGGACAGCGGGACCGTGCACGACACCGTGGCCGTCACCCAGGCCTGGGTCCCCACCGGCGAGGTGAGCCCGCGGGCGTCCACGTCGACGCTCCAGCGGTCGCAGCGCAGCCCGCCGACGGCCGACTGGGCGGCGGCGAGGTCGCGGGCGTCACGTTCGGCCTCCGCAGGGGTGCGTGCCTGGGACGCGCCGCGCGCGGCGGCCGCTGCGGCCTGCTCGACCGCGCCGCGAGCCAGCCATGTCCGCGCGCCGCCGACGACGAGGCCGAACAGCAGCACGAGCACCGGTACCACCATCGCGAACTCGAGCGCCGCCGACCCCCGCTGGTTCACCGGGTCACCTCTTCCAGCGGCAGGACGGCCCTCTCGGAGATCGCCCCCTGGCCGACGTCGAGGAACAGCGGGGCGCGACCGGACACGGTCACCACCAGGTGGCCGCCTTCGGCGTCCACGCTGACCTGTACCTGCTGGAGTCCGCCGGCGAGGGCGACGCGGCGTCCCGCCTCCCTCGCGGCGTCGTCGGCCGCCGGGCCGGTGGCACGGAGGTCGGCGACCGTTGCGGCCGCCTGCGCGGCGACGGTCCGCGAGTACAGCCAGACGCCCACCTGCACCAGCCCCAGCACGAGCAGCAGCAGCGTCGGCATCAGGATCGCCCACTGGGTGGATTCCGCCACCCCGCGCTGGTTCACGGCCGGGGCAGCTTGGCGTTCACGTAGATGGTGACCGCAGCCACCACGATGGCCGCCACGGCGACCGCGCCGCCGAGCAGGATCGCGGTCTCTGTGGACTGCGACAGGCCGCGTTCGTCGCGCCGCGGCGGCGGGCCGACCAGCGCCCCCACGAACAGGTGCCAGTACCTCATCTCTTCTCCTTCACGGTGGATGGGTCAGCCCCCGACCAGCCGGAGCACCGGCGGGACGAGGAAGAACATGCCGAAGACCAGCGACGGGATGACCATGAAGAAGGCCATCCGCTCCGAGACGGCGGAGGCAGCGATCCGCGCCTGGGTGAGGTGGGCGTCGCGCAGTTCCCGAACGCGCGCCCGCAGCGCCCCCGACAGGGAGGCGCCCGCGTCGTCGAGCGCCATGACGTCCGCGATGTCGACCAGCGCGGGCAGCTCCAGCTCGGCCCCGAGGCGACGGAGTTCGGGGTAGGGGGCTCGCTGCTCCAGCCGCGCGCGTTCCAGCGCGTCCCTGATCACGGCGAACACGGTGACGTCGCTGACGGCCGCGGCCGACCGCAGCGCCTGGCTGCCGGAGGCGTTGGCGAGCCGCTCCAGCGTCACCAGGTCGAAGTAGGTCAGCAGCGCCTCTGTGGCGTCCTCGGTGAGCTCGCTGTCGGCCCCCCTGAGCACCAGGTCGGGCAGGAAGAAGCCGAGCACCCCGCACAGCAGCCCGGCGAAGGCCGGGACAGCAAGACCGGTTCCGGCGACGGCGGCGAGCACGGCACCCAGCAGGGCGGGGACGACCAGCCCGACCAGTGCGGCCACGACCTTGTGCGCGTAGTGGCGGTTGACGCTGCGGCCCGCCATCCGCAGGCGGCGGCTGGTGGCCGCGGGCACGGGGCGCCGCAGGCGCGCACGCACCCAGGCGCCGACCCGTTCCGCCCGCCCGGTCGCTGGCTCCTCCTCGTCGAGGAGGACGCCGTCGAGCAGGTCGAGGGCATCGGCCAGTCTCGGACGGGCCGGCAGGAGCGTCCCGGCGAGCGCCCAGGCGCCGAAGCCGAGCAGGACGCCGGTGAGGGTGGCGAGCAGCAGGGCACTCATGCCGCCCTCCGGAGGATCCGCTGCCGCGGGCGGGGAAGCGTGAGCCGGCGCAGGAGGAGCAGGGAGCCGAGGTAGGCGGCGACAAGGGCGGCCAGGAGAGCCTGCCCGAGCCCGGTCGCGTACGGGGCGAAGAACGACCCGCCGAACGCCAGAGCGAGGCCGAGAACGACGACGGTGATGATCGTCACCTGCCGTACGACGATCCTCGGCTTGGCACGCTCGGTCTCGATCTCGCGCAGGGCGTGGAGGCGGTCCTGGATGTTGTCGGCGAGCGCGGTGAGGGTGGCGCTCGCCCCTGTCCCGCCTCTGCGGGCGGCCAGCGCCAGTGCGGCGAGCACCGCGTCCGCGTCCGCGCTGTCGAGCTCGTCGGCAAGCGCGAACAACGCCTGCTCGATCGTCCACCGGTCGTCGAGGCGGGCGCTCAGCACCCGCAGGTGGGGCGCGAGCAGAGCGGGCGCCTGCCGCGCGGAGACCCGGATGGCGTCGGTGATCGAGCGGCCGGTGGGCAGCAGGGAGCCCAGCGTGCGCACCCACCGGTCGAGTGCCTCCAGCAGTGCGAGGTCGCGATTCGACGGCGCGGACAGGACGACCGGGATCCCGAAGGCGACCACCGGAACCAGCACGACCAGCAGCGGCCACCCCGTGACGGCTCCCGCCACCAGCCCGGCGAGGACGGCAGCGAGCACCTGCCACCACCGGCGGCGGACCGCCCGTCCGCCCCTTCCGTCCACAAGACTTTTCCACACCCTTGTGGACGAAGGCGGGGCGCCTGTGGGCGGGCTGTGGACACCGGCGACCAGCAGGACCATTCCTCCGCTCACGAGCATCCCGCACACCGTGGCGAGCAGGGCGGTCATGCGGCCTCCCAGGCGTGGGCGAAGGGCGCGAGTTCGGCGAGCAGCGCCGGGTCGGGGCTGAACCAGTCCTCCGTCTCTCCGCTGCGGTAGGCGAGGTGGGTCACGGGGCGTCCGTTCTCGATGCCGCCGGTGAGCTGCCGGATCTCGGCGACGGCCCGCGTGCGCAGGCCGCCGCGCCAGGTGTCGTCCACCAGGCGTACATGGATCAGCAGGTCGATGTGGTGGGCGATCTGCCGGTAGGCCTCCTCGATGCCGAGGACGCCGCCCTGCGCCACCCGCGAAGCGAGCCGGTCGATCGTCGATCCCGCCGAGTGGGAGTGCGTCGTGCTCAGCGTGCCGGCCCCCGCGGTCATCGCCTCGAACATCGCTCCGGCCTCACTGCCGCGCACCTCGCCCACCACCAGCCGGGAGAGGTTCTGCCGCAGCGCCTCCGGGATGAGGTCCGCGACGGTGAACTCGCCCACGCGCCGCCCGTCCTGCACCTCGCCCATGCCCACCCGCGACTGGAGCGCGAGCATGTTCCTGCGGTTCGGCTGCAGGTGGGTGAGCAGCTCGTAATCGGTCTCGAGGGTGCCGAACCGCTCGTTCTGCGGGATCGCGGCGATGAGGGCGCGGAGGAGGGTCGTCTTCCCTGCCCCTTGATCGCCGGAGATCACCATCGACTTGCGCGCCAGCACGGCCGCGTGCAGGAACCGCGCGACCGCCTCGGGCATCATGCCGCCCGCGGCGAGCCGACGCAGGTCGATGTCGGTGAGCGTGTGCTGCCGGATGGTGATGCTCGGCCGGTAGCTCAGCCCGAACCCGATGGCGTGCAGGCGGAACCGGTCGCCGAGGGCGAGGGTGAGCATCGGGTGCGCGTCGTCGAAGGGACGGGCGGGGGTGACCGTCTCGCCGAGGAAGCGGATGGCCTCCACGAGCTCCGCGTCGCTGTCTGCCACGGGCGGACGGGTCTCGCGGCGCCCGTCCCCGAACTGCACGACGACCGAGTCGCACCCGTGGATCTCGATGTTCTCCGCCTCGGGGATCTCGAAGAGCGGCTGGAGGCGGCCGAAGCCGAAGATCGCGTTCTCCACCGCGAGCGCGTACGCCTGCTCGACGGCGATCGGCCACAGCGCCTCGCCGTTGGTGCTGAGGGTGTCGGCGTGGTCGCGGACGACCGTCCGGACGATCGATCTCCCCAGCAGGCGGCGGTCCACCTCGGCGAGCGGGCCGCCGTGTTCGGCGATCGCCGCCGTGATCCGCTCGGATGCGCGGCGCCGGAGCGCGACCACGAGCTGCCAGTCGACCGCCGGTTCGTCCGGACGGGCCTCGATCAGCCGTTCGCGCGTGAACCCGGTCTCGAAGCGGGCGTCAGCCGCCAGCAGGTCGACGTCGGCGAGGCGCTTCACGACGCCACCCGCGCACGCCCGTCCCCACCGCCCGGACGCCGGCACCCGACCACTCGCCCCGAACCCGCCTGCACCTCGGCCATCAGCCGACCCCCTCGCGCCGCGGCCGCTGGACCGGGGGTGGTGACCAGGAGCCTGCCGGCGATTCCCGGGATCGTAGGCGAACCCCCGCCACGTTCCCAGAGTCTCGTCGCGATCTGTGGATAACTCCCGCAGGTTCGTACAGCTACCCACAGGGGCGGCTCCGGCCTCCGTCACGCCGGCAGCTGCACCCGTCCCCGGCGCGTTCGGCGAGCCCGTCGGCGACCAGGGACGCGATCGCCCGCTCCCGCTGGGCCGCGTCCGGCCAGTCGGGCAGCAGCCCGGCCACAGCCACCGCCTGCCCGGGAGCCTCGCGCAGCAGCTTCAGCACCGCGCCGCGCGCCTGCCGATCGCTTCCCTCGTAGCGCGCCTGCCTGCGGCGCCCGTCCCCGGTGTCGGGATGGCCGGCGGCACGCCAGGCACACAGCCCGGCCACCGGGCACTCGCCGCACCGGGGTGCCCGCGCGGTGCACACCACCGCGCCGAGCTCCATCGTCGCCGCGTTCACCACCGCGGCGGCCGCGGCGTCCTCGGGGAGGACCGCCGCCATCACCGCCAGGTCGCCGCGGGCGGGAGGTCCGGGCTGGGCGCGTCCCCCGATCGCGCGGGCCAGGACGCGGCGCGTGTTGGTGTCGACCACCGGGTGCCGCTCCCCGTACGCGAACACCGCGACCGCCCGGGCGGTGTAGTCACCGACCCCGGACAGGGCAAGGAGCGCGTCCACCTCCCGCGGCACCTCGCCGCCGTGCCGGTCGCGCAGTTCGACCGCCGCACGGTGGAGCCACAGCGCCCGGCGCGGGTAGCCGAGGTTCGCCCACTGGCGGACGGCCTCCGACGGCGGCTCCGCGGCCAGGTCCGCCGGGGACGGCCAGCGGCGCAGCCAGGCCTGCAGGTGCGGGACGACGCGGTTCACCGGCGTCTGCTGCAGCATGAACTCGCTCACGAGCACGCCCCACGCGCCGAAGCCGGGTCGCCGCCACGGCAGGTCCCGGGCGTGCCCGGCGTACCAGGCGATCAGCGGTGAGGCGAGGTCCGGCACGCCGGTCAGCCTAGGCGCGTCCCCGCGGCCCCGGCCGACCGGCGGGGCTCCCCCGGCGTCCCGATCAGACCCTGCCGGCCGGACGCCCGCTCGGCCAGCACCTCCCCGAGGCGCCGGACGTCCTCCACGTACGCGGACGACATCAGCCGTCGCGGCGCGGGCTCCCCCGCGGCGAACACCTCGGCCTCCACCGGCTGCCAGGCGAGCTTCCCCCACACCGGGACGCCGAACCGGTGCCCGATCTCGCCCGACCCGTACGGCCTGCCGGGCCCGACCACCGCAAGCCCCACCCGCTCCTCTCCGGCCGCCGCCACCACCTGCGGCAGCGACAGGCGCAGCGCCGCGAGGTCGACCAGCCGGCTGCCGGTCACCACCAGCACGCCGCTGCACACCGTCACCAGTCCGGCCGGCAGCCCGTCGGGGCCGACGCGGCCGGCGTCCACGAGGACCGTCCGTCCGGCGGCCTCCAGCGCCTGCCCGAACTCGGGCCACACGGGCGCGAACAGGTCGACCATTCCGGGGTGGGAGAAGCCGGGGAGGAAGTCTCGGCCGCCCTCGGCCAGCGGCACCGTCAGCGCGTCCAGGGCATCGACGAGCGGGCGCCGCTCCCGGTGCGCCTGGAGGAGCCCGCCGAGTCCCCGTCCTGCCGGGTCGGTGCCCTGGAGGTACCCGGCCAGCACCGACTGGTCGGGCATCCGGTTGGCGTCGACGAGCAGGACAGGCTCCGGCCAGGTGAGCGCCAGTGCCACCCCCAGCGCGGTCACCCCCGGCGCGTGGCCCGCCCCGGCGAGCAGCAGGACGCTCACGGCCGGCCCGCCCGCCGCACCAGGACGAGCTGGTCGTTGGCCGCCAGGCGGGCCACCCACTCGGCCTCGGAGGCCGCGACGCTGACGTCGACGATCGATGCGCCGTCAGGCAGCACGCCGGCCGGCGTGGCGATGCGGGCCACCACGCTGGCGCCGGGCGGCGGCTCGCCACCGTCGCGTCCGACGGGAACCAGCAACACCTCCGTACCGGGCGGCATCGGCGCGGACGGCAACCGGCCGGCGGCCAGCCGAAGGCCGAGCCGGACGCTGCCCGCCTCGACCGCAGGTTCGCCGTAGCCACGCGGGGTGAGCAGGCTCCCCTCGGCCAGGTCGAGCAGCGCGGTGCGTCCGACCACCTCGTCGATGCGGTCGGCGGGCACCGCGTCCACCCCGGCAGCCGGGACGACGGAGGTCACCCCGAGGTCGGCGGCCGTGATCACCTGGTCGCGGTAGACGGTGCGCGTGACGGTGATCACCGACTGCGCGTTGCTCAGGTTCGCGTAGAGCAGCGCCGCGCCGAGACCGCCCAGGCAGACGGCCAGCAACCCGACGGCCATCCAGCGCAGGTTCCGGCGAGCCCGCAGCGGGCTGTTCCCCTCGGCCATGGCCGACCCCCTCGCGCCGGTGCGGCTGGACCGGGGGTGGTGGGCAGGCGCGGACCGGCGATTGGGCGATCGTAGGGGACGCACCACGCCGCAGTCAGCGGTCGGGCGACGATCTGTGGACAACAGCGGGCGTTCGGCCGCCCTCCCGGAGTGGGGACGGGGGCCGCGGCGGGGATAAGTTGTCCCTGTGAACGTGGAAGCCCTGGCAGCCCGCTACCGCACCCTGGTGGTGACGGCCTGCGAGTGGCGTGCGATGGGCCTGGCCGAGCCGGACGCGATGGCCGACGAGGTCTTCGCACGCCTCGACCCGCGCAAGGACCACACCCTGAAGGACCTGTACAAGGCCATCGAGGCGGTCGTGTTCGCCAGCTACCAGCGCTTCTCCGACGGCATGAGCGTGCTCGACCGGCTGCGCGTCGGCGCCACGATGTCGCGCCCGCGCCGCAACCCCGCCGACGACTTTCTGGTGGCGCTGAGCAACCTGCGCCAGCGCGATCGCGAACTCATCCAGCTGCGGTTCTGGGACGACCTCGACGACGACGAGGCCGCCGAGGTCGTCGGCAGCACCCGCGAGGCGGTCCGCGAGCGGCTCGCCCACGCGGGCACCCGCTACCTTTCCAAGCTGTCCCGCACGCACCCCGACCTCGCCATCAGCGACATCGAGGACACGATCCGCAGCATCAAGCCCGGCGTCCACCGCCGGTTCGAGGGCGGTTCCGCCCGGTAGCCAGGACGCGCCGTCCGTCATCCGGCGCCCATGTCGCGCCCGACGTCCCCCACCCCCGCCGTAACCGCACCACGGGGACCCCCGCACGCTCCCCGAGGGCCAGCCTTGACGCCGAGGGCCAGCCCCTGTGTCGTGGCCCTCGGCCAGACGGCTGGCGCTCGCGCGGGAAGGCTGGCCCTCACTCGGGACGGCTGGCCCTCAGTCGAGAAGGAAAGGCTGGTGAAGGGCTGGCCACCGAGGGTGCTGGCGAGGTGATCAGTCGAAGATCGGGCCGACGGTCCTCGTGCGCTTGAGCTCGAAGAAGCCGGGGTAGGCCAGGACGTTGACGAAGCCGTCCCACAGGCGCCCGGCCTCCTCGCCCTTGGGGGCGGGCGAGATCACCGGCCCGAAGAGGCTCATGCCGTCCACCCGGATCACCGGGGTGCCCACCTCGTCGCCGACGGCTGCGGTCACCTCGGCCTGCGCCGCGCGCAGCGCGTCGTCATTGTCCCCGGACGCGCCCGCGTCCGCGAGCTCCACCGGTAACCCCACCTCGGCCAGGGCAGCCGCGTGCGTAGCGTGGACGTTGGGTTCGCCGCGCAGGTGGATGCGGGTCCCCAGCGCGGTGTAGAAGCTCCCGAGCTGGGCGGGGTACTGCTGCTGTACGGCAAGCGCCACCCTCGCCCCCGCCCACGACCGGTCCATCAGCGCCCGGTAGCCGGGGGAGAGGTCGCGGCCCTCGTTCAGCACGGAGAGGCTCATCACATGGAACACGACGTCCACCTCACGCACCCGCGAGACCTCCAGCGCCCAGCGCGAGGTCATCCAGGCCCAGGGGCACAGCGGGTCGAACCAGAGGTCCATGGTCTTGCGTGCATCGTCCATCGGGCGAGTGTAGGTGGGTTCTGGGACCACCCGGCCACCCCCGCGGGGCGGGCTACCCTCGAACGATGATCCGCTTCGTGGTCTTCGACCTGGGCCAGGTGCTGTCGTCGCCCCCCGACCTGTACCGGACGCCGGCCGGGCTCCTGGGGGTCGAGCCGGACGCCTACCAGGCGCTCTACTGGGGAGCGACGGAGAGCCTATGACTCGGGCGGCTCCCGCGTGGAGTACTGGCAGCCGATCCTCGAAGGCCTGGGCGTCCCACCCAGCGGGGACCTGATCACCCGGCTCGCCCGCATGGACGCCGACCTGTGGCTGGAGCCACGCCCCGCCGCCCTCGACCTGGTCAACAGCGTGTTCGGCTGGGGCGTGCGGACGGCGCTGCTGAGCAACGCGCCGCTGATCATGGGCAAGCTGATCCGCCACACCGACTGGGTGAACCTGTTCGACAAGGTGTACATCTCGGCGGAGCTGGGCTTCGTGAAGCCCGACCCCCGGGTGTTCGCCCTCGTCACCGCGGACCTGGGCGTGCAACCTTCCGAGATCGCCTTCATCGACGACCGCGAGCCGAACGTGCTCGCCGCACGGGACCTGGGCTGGGAGGCCCACCTGTGGGTCGACGACGACGACTCGCGCCGCTGGCTCGGCGACGTCTGCGGCGGCGCGCTGCCGGGAGATCCGGCCTAGTCAGCCCAGCGGGAGCAGAGCCAGGCGGTCGGTCTGCCGGCTCCCGTCCCAGCCGCCGAACACCAGCACGCCGTCCGGGCCGGCGACGACCGTCTGCCCCTCGAGGTTGCCCAGCGGGGGAGGCGACAGCAGTTCCCAGGTGCGGGCGACCGGGTCGAGCAGGTGGCCGGACGCGAGCAGCCGCCCACCGGCCACGGACGTGTTCGACCACGCCTGGCGGACGCCCTCCCCGGCGTCGGTGAGGGCGGGCAGCCCGCTCCAGTCCCCGGACGCGGGGTCGTAGATGCCGCCCATCGGGTAGCTGCGGCCCCAGTTGCCCACCTCTCCGCCGTCGGCCGAGCCGGTGTCGGGCAGCACCACCCGTCCCGCGACGGCGACCGCGCCGCCGCCGATCACGCCGGAGTCGGGCAGGCGCTGCCACGTCGAGGTCGCGAAGTCGAAGGACGCCAGCCGGACGAGCGAGGGCCCCTCCGCGCCGGGGTTCGGCACCAGGTCGTGCGCGAGGAGCAGCAGCCGGCCGTCCACCCACACCGCGCCGCGGTTGAAGCTGGGCCCCAGCGGGTCGTCGGGCAGCGCCGTCCAGGAGCGGGCGGACGGGTCGTAGACCTCGTCGACGGCCGTCGACTGCTCGTCGCTGCCCCCGATGCTCACCAGCCGGTCGCCCGCGGCGACGAGCCCCCCGTCACCCGAGGGCTTCGGCAGCGTGGCCCACGCGTCGGCCGTGGTGTCGTAGGCGTACACCCCGGCCACGCCGTCCCGCCACACCTGGTAGTAGAGGGTGCTCCCCACCGCCACTGGTGCGCCCGAGGCGGACACGGGCGCGTCCGCGATCGCCCGCCACTCCCCCGTAGCCGGGTCGTAGCTCGCCCCGTCGCGCAGCAGCCTGCTCGGGGCGACGCAGCTGGCGTTCGGCGGGCACGGTGCGTCGAGCTGGCCGCCGGTCAGGTAGAACCGCCCGTCCAGCCACGCCCCCGCGGCGTACGAGCGCGGCGACAGCGGTGCGGACGCGAGGTCAATCCAGCCCTGAGCCGCTCCGGCGACGCCGGCATCCTCCGCGCTCGCGGCGGCCGTCGACCGGTCCGCCGCGTCCATCGGTGCCATGCCTGCGGCGGGCGCCGGGGCGGCCTCCACGGTGCCGGAGGCCGCCGTGCCGCCGGCCGCGAGGCGGGGCAGGACGACGCCCGCAGCGAGCGCGACCACCACGACGGCCGCTGCGGCGGCCAGGCCCTTCGCCCACGGGCCCACGGCCCGGCGCCGCGGCGCGGCCGCGGTGATCTCGTCGGCGTCCAGCGGACGGAAGGCCTCCGCGGCGAGTGCCTCGCGGAACGCGTCGGCGAAGGCGCGCTCCTCACGGTCGAAGTCCTCGCTCACCGCTCCACCCCCTCCAGGCGGGCGCGCAACGCGATCAGTGCGCGGTGGACGTGGGAGCGGGCCGTCCCCTCGGGGCAGCCCAGGATGTCGGCGATCTCGGCGAACGTCCGGTCCTCGTAGTAGCGCAGCACGACCGCGGCCCGCTGCATCGGCGGCAGCTCGCCGCACAGGCGCAGCGCCTGGTCGGCGTCCGCCAGCGCGTCCGCAGCGTCAGGCACCGACGGCGCCCGTCCGGAGGCCTCGGGCTCGGCGGTCGGGAACAGCCGGCGCACCTTGCGCCACGAGGACACGTGCGCGTTCACGATGCTGCGGCGCACGTAGGCATCCACGTCACCGCGGGAGGAGATCTGCTTCCAGCGCGGGTAGATCCCGGTGAGCGCCTCCTGCACGGCGTCGTGAGCATCGTCGGTGTTCCGCGTGACCAGGTAGGCGAACCGCAGCAGGGACGCCGACCGCAGCGCGACGTAGTCCTCGAACGTGTCGACGGCGGACGGCGCGACCACCGAAGCCGGCTCGCTCACCAGAACCCCCTGCCAGACCGTCACGCACTCTTCACGCGTGGACGGCCGTGTTCGTTGCAGCTACTCCCCGGGGTACCGCACGCGCACCTGCGAGCGGATCTCGTCGAGCACCTCCATGATCGCGATCGTCTCGTCGAGCGGCAGCTGCGGCGACTCGGTGAAGCCGTCTGCCACGAGCTGGGCGAAGTGGGCCGCCTCGTAGGCCAGGCCCTGGTGGCCGAGCACCGGGGGCGCCTCGCTGGTGATGGACTCCCCGGACGGGCTCACCAGCCGCACGCGGTTGGGCGCGTAGAAGTCGCCGTCCAGCTCGATGCGGGCCAGGCTGCCGCTGATCGTCGCCGTGGTCGGCGTCTTGGCGGCCAGGGTGCAGCTGACGAGCGCCTGGGCGTGGGGGTGGTCTGCGAAGCGGGTGAGCAGCGCAGACACCTGCCGGTCGACGCCGGTCTCGGTGAGCGATCCGCTGGCCAGGACGGCGTCCGGGCGGCCGAGCACGAACGAGGCGAACGAGACCGGGTAGACGCCGAGGTCGAGCAGCGCGCCGCCGGCGAGCTTCGGGTCGTGCAGGCGCCAGGCCCGCTCCGGCGGGATCTGCTGCCCGTGGTCTGCGGCGAACACCTCCAGCTCGCCGATGGTGCCGTCGGCCAGCAACTGGCGGACGACGTCGGTGTGCGGCAGGAACCGCGTCCACATCGCCTCCATCAGCGCCACGCCGCGGCGGCGGGCCGCGTCCACCACCTTGCGCGCCTCGCGGGCGTTGCGGGTGAACGCCTTCTCCACCAGGACGTGCTTGCCCGCCTCGATCGCCAGCAGGGCCTGCGCGGCGTGCTCGCTGTGGGGGGACGCGACGTACACCGCCTCGACCGTGGGGTCGGCCACCAGCTGCTCGTAGGACCCGTACGCGGACGTGACACCGAAGTCCGCGGCGAACGCGCGCGCGTTGTCGATGCTCCGGGAGCCGACCGCGACGATGCGCTGGCGCGTGGACAGGCGGACGGCGGACGCGAACTGGCGGGCGATGCCGCCCGGGGCGATGATCCCCCAGTTCAGCGGCGGGGCCGCGGCGGGGTCGGGCACACGGGACGACGGCAGGACGTGCGGAAAGGCCATGCCGACAACCTACTTCGCGCACGCCCCGGACCGGGAGGGGCCGCGCGGCTTTCCCGCCCCCAACGACGTCCGGACGCGCCCGCGGGAACTCCCCGGGCGTGGAATCATGGCCCCCGACGGAAGGGCGCGGATGAGGACCGGCGGCGGTGTGGCGGACTGGCGGGCGGCGGCCGACCCGGAGGACCTCCGGGAGTACGACCGCTTCGGGCCGTGGATCGACCGCGTCACCGAGCCGGTCGACATGCCGCGGCGGTTCCGTCCCTGGTGGGACGAGCTGGGCGGCGTCCCGTTCCTGCTGAAGGTTCCCCGCGACTACGACCGTGCCCAGGTGCGTCCCGGCATGGACCTCTACCGGTCGGTGATCGCGATCGGGGACGAGCGCGTCACCGTCCTGGACGCGGGCGAGCGCGAGGTCGTCCGGCGCGACATCCTCACCGGCGACGTCGTCGCGACCAACCTGTACCGCAACCTGCTGCTGGGCCGCTGGTCACTGCTGCTGGCCGACGGCGGCTCGATGGACATCGAGTTCAACAGCGTCTCGCTGCCGGTCATCGCCCAGGCCGACCGGTTCGTCCGCCGCCTGCTGCAGGGCGAGCGCCGGCACGAGGCGCCCGCGGCCGCCGTCCGCCCGGGCGACCACTTCTTCCGCGCCGTCGCCGCCGAACTGGACGCCGCCTCCGACGAGCCGGTCCGCCCGGTGCACGTCGAGGACGGGGGCCGTCTGTGCCGCAGCCTGCGCGGGTGGCGCCGCCGCTCGGCGGGGATGATGCTGCTCGCCTCCGGCAGCGACCTGGTGATCGTGAACCGCGACCTCGCCACCCTCCCCCTGCTGCGGCGGGGGCACTACGCGTCCAACATCGAGACGATCGCGTTCGCCGGGATGACCTCGTGGTCGCTCGAGGAGCCCGAGGCCGACAACCCGCCGCGGTTCGGCGCGCTGGTGATCACCTGCGGGCGCCAGGTGGTGCGCCAGCCGTTCCTCGACCGTCCGGACGGTGCCCTGGCCGCCCTGGCCGCGCACGGCGTCCCCCGGGCCTGACGCGTCCGCGGGGCCCGGACCGGCGGTCAGGCCAGCGTGGCCACCATGACCGCCTTGATCGAGTGCATCCTGTTCTCCGCCTGGTCGAACACGATGGAGGCCGGCGACTCGAACACCTCGTCGGTCACCTCCAGCTCCTCCAGCCCGAAGCGGGAGTAGATCGCCTCACCGACCGTGGTCTCCCGGTTGTGGTAGGCCGGCAGGCAGTGCATGAACTTCACGTCGCTGACGCCGGTGCGCTCCAGCAGGGCGGTGTTCACCTGGTAGTCGCGCAACAGCAGGATCCGCTCGGTCCACACGCTCTCCGGTTCGCCCATCGACACCCAGATGTCGGTGTGGATGAACTGGCAGCCCTCCACCGCGGCGAGGTCGTCGGTGAGCGTGATCCGCGCGCCGGTGGTCTCGGCGATCCGCCGGGCCGTGGCCACCACCGAGGCCGGGGGCAGCAGCTTCTCCGGCGCGACCAGGCGGACGTCCATGCCGAGCAGCGCGCCGCCCATCAGCAGCGAGCAGCCCACGTTGAAGCGGGCGTCGCCGACGTAGGCGAAGGTGATGTCGTGGTCGTCGAGGCCGGAGGCCTCGCGCATGGTGAACATGTCGCACAGGCTCTGGGTGGGGTGCCACTCGTCGGTGAGCCCGTTCCAGACCGGGACGGAGGAGTACCGGGCGATCGTCTCCACCGTCGACTGCCACGCGCCGCGGTACTCGATGCCGTCGAACAGCCGCGACAGCACGCGGGCTGTGTCGGCCGGCGACTCCTTGTGGCCGAGCTGGGACGAGTTGCCGTCCATCTGCGTGACGTGCGCGCCCTGCTGGTGGGCGGCCACCTCGAAGGCCGACCGGGTGCGGGTGGACGTCTTCTCGAAGATCAGGGCGATGTTCGCGCCGCTCAGCCGCTGGACCTCCGTGCCGGCCGCGCGGGCGGCCTTGAGCTCGCCGGTGAGGTCGAGCAGCGCCCGCCACTCACCGGGGGTGAAGTCCTGCTCCTTGAGGAAGTGCCTCCCCGTCAGCGAACCCGTCACCGCGCCTCCGTCCCGAATCGATGGGAGAACTCTGCCAGCAATGGACGGCCAGCGGTCCGCCGGATCGGGAACGTGGGCAGGACGCCTCTCCAGTCCCCCGGCCGCGCCGTCCCGTCCCCCCACCTCCTCGCGGGGCCCGGTCCCACCCGTCCCACCCGTTGCTCCCGCTACCGATAGCAACTCCTGCTGCCGGAATTCCGGTAGCAGGAGTTGCACTCGGCAGCAAACGCGGGGGCGGGGGCAGGGATGGAGCGGGCGGACGCGGCGTCCGATTCGGGCCCACGGTCGGTGTGGGGGCGGCGGCCGTACCATTGGGGCCATGCTCGTCCGATTCCTCGCCAGCGCCGCGGCCCTCGCCGTGGCGACCTGGCTGCTGCCGGGGATCACGCTGGCCGACGGCGACAACTGGAGCCGCGCTACCACGATGCTCATCGTGGCGGCGATCTTCGGCATCGTGAACAGCGTCATCAAGCCGCTGTTCAAGTTCGTGACCGCGCCGCTGATCTTCCTGTCCCTCGGCCTGTTCCTGCTGGTCATCAACGCGCTGCTGCTGGAGCTGGTCTCCTGGGCGGCCGGCCAGTTCGGGCTGGGGTGGAGCGTCACCGACTGGGGGTCGGCGATCTGGGGTGCCGTGATCGTCTCCGTCGTCAGCTTCGTCCTCAACGCCTTCTTCAAGCGGAGCGAGCAGCACCGGTGAGCGCCGACATCATGTTCGTCTGCTGGGGGAACATCTGCCGTTCCCCGATGGCCCAGGTCGTTGCCGAGGCGCACGCCGCCCGGGAGGGCCTGACCGGGATCACCTTCGGCAGCGCCGGCGTCTCGGCCGAGGAGGCCGGCAACCCGATGGACCCGCGCGCGGTCGCCACGCTCCGGGCGGCCGGGTACGCCCCCGGGCCGTTCACCGCCCACCGCATCACCGCGGACGAGGCCCGCTCCGCGGCCATGCTGATCGGCATGGAGGAGCTGCACCTCAGCCGGCTGCGCCAGCTCGTCCCGGGCGCCCACAACCTGTACCTGATGACCGACTTCGACCGCGACGCGATCCCCGGCTCCGGCATCGAGGACCCCTGGTACGGCGACGACGAGGACTTCGTCACCGCCCTGACGCAGATCGAGGCGGCGATGCCCGAGGTGATCAAGCGCGCGGCGGAGCTCGTCCGCGGGTGAGCGGGGGCGCGGCGCGCGGTCCGGACACGGGCCGCACGGAGCCAAGCCCGGCACGTCCATGGCAGTCTGGTGCCATGCACATCCTCGTTGTCGATGACGACCAGGCGGTCCGCGACTCGCTGGCCCGGTCGCTCCACTACTCCGGCTGGGAGGTGACGACGGCCAGCGACGGGATCGAGGCGCTCGCGCGCCTGTCGGCGATGCGCCCGGACGCGGTGATCATGGACGTGATGATGCCCCGGCTCGACGGCCTGGAGACCACCCGCTCGCTCCGCGCCTCCGGCAACGACGTGCCCATCCTGGTGCTGACCGCCAGGGACGCTGTCGGCGACCGGGTCGACGGCCTGGACGCCGGCGCCGACGACTACATGGCCAAGCCGTTCTCGTTCGAGGAGCTCCAGGCCCGGCTGCGGGCGCTCACCCGTCGTGCCCGTCCGACCACGGACGAGGCCGGCGCAGAGGTGCTCACCTTCGCCGACCTCAGCCTCGACCTCCAGACGCGCGAGGTGACCCGCGGTGGACGGCGGATCAGCCTGACCCGCACCGAGTTCGCCCTGCTCCAGACCTTCCTGGAGAACCCCCGGCGCGTGCTGGAGCGCAGCTGGCTGCTCAACGAGGTCTGGGGCTTCGACTTCCCGACGACCGCCAACTCCCTCGAGGTCTACATCGGCTACCTGCGCCGCAAGACCGAGGGTGAGGGCGAGGCCCGGCTGATCCACACCGTGCGCGGCATCGGCTACGTGCTGCGCGAGACCCCGCCGTGATCCGCTGGCTGCGATCCGTCCTCTCCGTCAACAACCGGCCGCTGCACGACCGGCTCGCTGCGCTGGTGTCGGCGGCCGTGGCCGGAGCGGTGGCGATCACCGGTATCGCCGCCTACATCATCACCACGGTGGCGGTCTACAACCAGCTCGACGGTGAGCTGTTCGACATCGCCGGGGTGACCGCGAGCTGGATCCGTGGCGACGTGGAGTCGATGGGCGGGCTCAACAGCGACGCCCTCGCGACCGCGAACGTGACCATGATGCTGGTCCGCTCCGACAACGCGCGCATCACGCCGCCCGGCGCCTCCACCGTGCTGGAGCCGACGGCGGCCGAGCGCGCGATCGCCCGCACCCAGATGGGTGCGACGGCGCGCACCGGCGTCGACCAGGCAGGGACGCCGTACCGCATCGTCGCCGTCCCGCTGACCGACGGCACGAACCACTACGCGCTGATGCTCGGACGCCCGCTGGGTCCGACCGACCAGATCCTGCGGATCCTCGCGTTCTCGCTGCTCACGTTCGGCCTGCTGGCCGTGCTCGTCGCCGGCGCCATCGGCTGGGTGATCGCCCGCTCCGGCCTGCAGCCGATCCAGCGGCTCACCGACGCCGTCATCCGGGTCACGGAGACCGACCAGCTCGAGCCGATCGAGCTGGGGGGCATGGACGAGCTCACCGACCTGACGCGCTCGTTCAACACGATGATGGGCACCCTGGCGTCCTCCCGGGAACGCCAGCGCCGCCTGATCGCGGACGCCGGGCACGAGCTGCGCACCCCGCTGACCTCGCTGCGCACCAACGTCGAGCTCCTCATCGCCGACGAGCGCCAGGGCATGCTGCCGCCGGGCGCCCGGGGCGAGATCCTGCGCGACATCGCCGCCCAGCTCGGCGAGTTCACCCAGCTGATCGGCGACCTGGTGCACCTGTCCCGCGAGGACAAGGTGGAGGCGCACCCCGAACCGATCGACCTGCGCGACGTCGTGAACTCCTCTGTCACCAGGGCGCGGCGCCGCGGCCCCGGGCTCGCGTTCGACGTCGAGGTCGAGCCGCTCTACCTCGTCGGCGAGCCCGACAGCCTCGAGCGGGCGATCACCAACCTGCTCGACAACGCGGTGAAGTTCTCCCCGCCCGGCGGGACCGTCACCGTGCGCCTGATCGGCGACCGGCTGCGGATCAGCGACGAGGGCCCCGGCATCGCCGAGGCCGACCTGCCGCACGTGTTCGACCGGTTCTACCGCTCCGACAAGGCCCGGAACACCCCCGGCTCGGGGCTCGGCCTGTCGATCGTTGCGCAGACGATCAAGGCGCACGGCGGCTGGGTGAAGGCCGGACGGTCGGAGTCCGGCGGCGCGGAGTTCACGATCCGGCTGCCCGGGTCGAGCGTCCCGCCGGAGGAGGCGACCGAGGTCACCGACGGCGAGGGGACGGTCGTCCTGCCCCGCGTGCCGGGCTGAGCGTCGCGCTCGCGACCGCCCGGCGAAGGAGTGGGGGCAGCGGCGGCCGGGAGGGGTTTCGGCCGCCGCCGCCGGTTCATGCCCAGGTCATCCGATGGGGGTCGGACTCCGGTGGCGTGCACATCCTCTCAGGTGGTGCGTCCACTCCTCAGTAGCCACGCGACGTGTCGGCCGACACCGCGTCCCCCGACATCGCGGCCACGAAGTCCGCGGTCGCGATCGGCTTGGAGAACATCGGGTAGTCGTAGGTGATCGCGTTGGCGTGCTCTGCCTGCGAGGTGGCGCCGACGGCGTCGGTCAGGGTGTACACCTCGAACCCCTTCTCGTACGCCGAGCGCATCGTCGACTCCACGCAGCAGTTGGTCAGGAAGCCGGCGAGGACCACCGTCCGGATCCCCTTGCTGCGCAGGATGAAGTCGAGGTTGGTGGAGGCGAAGGCGTCCAGGCCACGCTTGCCCTCGAGCACGATGTCACCCTCGGCGGGCGCCATCCGGTCGTCGATCTCGCAGCCCCAGGTGCCCTTGACGAAGGACGTCGAGTCGACGACCCCCTTGAGGATGCCGTACGGGTGCTGGGTGATCTCGTAGTAGCCCGGCTGGAACGAGATCGGGCTGTGGATGACGGTGGCCCCGGCGGCGTGGGCAGCGCCCACCGCTTCCTGGGCGTGCTCGACGGTCTTCGTCGACTCCATCACCTCGGCGACGGCCCCGTGGAGGGTTCCCCCTTCGCTGGTGAAGTCGTTCTGGAACTCGATCAGGACAAGGGCGGTGGTCTTGGGATCCATCGCTGCTCCTCTCATATCGCTGGCCCGGTCCGGCCCGGGCGTGGTCAGCGCCATTTCCAGTGGGGGTGGTCTAGGGGGTCAGGCCCGCCTGCTCCGCGAGCAGCTCGAGCACGTGGCGGTACGGCGTCCCCGTGGCACGGGTGAGGCCGAGCTCACAGGTGCGGTTGCAGCTGGCGTGGGCCTCGGCGCCCAGGGACGCGGCCTCTGCCGCCTCCCGCCGGGTGGCGGAAGCGGTGAGCTCCGGGTGCAGCATCCCGCGGTCACCGGCGAAGGCGCAACAGCCCCAGTCCAGCGGCACGTTGACCGTCTCGGCCACCGCCCGCGACACCGTCACCAGGTCGGGGTTGAGACCCATCTGGGTGGAGGAGCAGGTGGGGTGGATCGTCAGCGAGTCGAGCTTGCGGTACTCGCCGAGGACCGGCAGCACGTGCTCGGCCACGAACGCCACGGCGTCGATCACCTCGACGTGCAGGTCGGGGTCGGTCTCGAGCATGTGCCGGAAGCCCTCGGTGCAGCTGGACGCATCGCACACCACCGGCAGCCGGCCGTTGTCGGTCGCCTCCCGGATCACTGGCAGCACGCGCTCGCGCATCGCCGCGTAGCCGTCCGGGATGCCCTTGCTCGACCACGGGGTGCCGCAGCACAAGGCCTCGACCTCCGTGGGGACGAGCAGCGTCAGGCCGGCCTTCGCGCACAAGGCCTCGAAGCTCACCTGGACGCCGGGGCCCTCCAGCGGGCCGAACATCACGTTCACGCACGCCGGGATGTAGACGGCGTCGGGCGCCCCCTTCGGCGCCGGGCGGGCACGGGACGGGCCGCCGCCGGGCAGCTCGGCCGACCACAGCGGCACGTTGTCGGTGCCGAGCACCGCCCGTCCGAGCCGGTTGACGCCCACCAGGGCGGCCTCCAGCGGCCCGGGGAGCCGGTCGGTGATGCCCATCACGGTCGAGAACGTCGCCGTGGTGCCCTTCCAGTGCCGGGCGAGGGTGGTCCACACGGCCTTGGTCGCCGCAGGCGTGGTTTTCTCCCGCCGCAGCTTCTTCACCAGCAGTCCGGTGTTGATCAGCACCGGGCAGGCGGTGCCGCACATGCCGTCGACAGCGCAGGTGTGGACGCCCGCGTACTCGTAGTCGTCCTCGAGGAGCCGGACGAGGGCGTGGTCGCCGGCCGCCTCGGCGTTGGCGATCTCGCGGCGCAGCGCGATCCGCTGGCGCGGGGTGAGGGTGAGGTCGCGGGACGGGCAGACCGGCTCGCAGTAGCCGCACTCCACGCAGCGGTCGACCTCGGGCTCGACGGTCGGCGGCAGCTTGATGTGCTTGAGGTGGAGCTCCGGGTCGTCGGTGATGATCGTGCCGGCGTTCAGCAGGCGCTTCGGGTCGAACAGGTCCTTGATCGCGACCATGACCTCGTACAGCTCGTCGCCATACTGGCGCCGGACGTAGGGCGACATCACGCGACCGGTGCCGTGCTCGGCCTTCAGCGAGCCGTCGTTGGCCAGCACGAGGTCGACCATGTCCTCGGTGAAGCCGATGTAGCGGGCCATCTGCTCGTCGTTCTCGAACCGGTCGGTGAGCATGAAGTGGATGTTGCCGTCCTTGGCATGCCCGAAGATCACCGAGTCGCGGTAGGAGTACCGCTCGAAGAGCACGGCGAGGTCGGCGCAGGTGTCGGCCAGCTTCGCCACCGGCACCACCACGTCCTCCAGCAGGGCGGTCGTCCCGCTGGTCCGGGCGCCGGCCACCGAGGTGTACAGGCCCTTGCGCAGCTTCCACAGCTTGCCGCGGACGGCCTCGTCCTGGGTGAGCTCGACCGGGCCGAGGCCCAGGTCGTCCAGCGTGGGACGCGCGCCGTGCGCGAGGTGCGCGAGCTCCTCCGCAGTGGTGGCCTGGTACTCCAGGAGGAGCGCGGCCTGGGTCGACACGTCGAGCTGCTTGATCATCGCCGGGGTGTCGGGGAAGGCCTGGCCCACGCGCAGCGAGGTGGCGTCCATCAGCTCGAGGGTGGCGGCTCCGGTGGCCACCAGGCCCGGGAGCGCGCGGTTCGCCGCGTACAGGTCGTCGAACACCAGCAGCGCCGACGAGGTGTGGGTGCGCAGCGGGATCGTGCGGAAGGTGGCGGAGGCGACGAAGGCCAGCGTCCCCTCGCTGCCGACGATCAGGTGGGCGAGGATCTCGGGCACGGTGTCGTAGTCGACCAGCGCGTTGACGCCGTAGCCCATCGTGTTCTTCATGGAGAACTGCTGGGCGATCCTGGCCACCGACGCCGGGTTGGAGACCACCCGCTCGCGCAGCCGGAGCAGGCCCTCGTACAGGGCCGGCTCGAGCGTCCGCAGCTTCTCGTCCGCGTCCGTCGCCCCGGTGTCGACGACGGTGCCGGACGGCAGCACGACCACGACCGATTCCAGCGTCCGGTAGCTGTTCTCGACCGTCCCGCAGGCCATGCCGGAGGAGTTGTTGGCGACGACGCCGCCGATGGTGCAGGCGGCCTCGCTGGCCGGGTCGGGGCCGAACTTCCGTCCGTACCGGGCGAGCCGGGCGTTCAGCTGCTTGACCGTGACGCCGGGCTGCACCCGCACCCGTGCGCCGTCGTCCAGCACCTCGACGCCGGTGAAGTTGCGGTGGACGTCGGCCAGGACTCCGTCGGTACCGGCCTGGCCGGACAGGCTGGTACCGCCGGAGCGGAAGGTGAGGCCGATCCCCGCTGCTGCGGTCGCCCGGAGCAACCGGGCGACCTCGTCGGCGTCGCGGGGAGCGACGACGGCCGACGGCAGCAGCAGGAAGTGGGACGCGTCGTGCGCCAGTGCCCGGCGATCGAGTTCTCGCGTCCGCACCTGAGCGGGCTCGGCCACGCAACCGGCCAGCAGCGAGGTGAGTTCGGCCTCGGTGAGGACACCGGTCATGGCGTCGGCACCATCCAGGACAGCGGGCCGGCCTGGAGGACGACCAGGACCGTGAAGTAGGCCAGCAGGCCGAGGCTCCACAGCACCACCTTCCGGAAGATGTCGCCCTCGCGGTGGATCATGCCCACCGCTGCGGCGGCCACGGCGAGGTTCTGCGGCGAGATCATCTTGCCCATCACGCCACCGGAGGAGTTGGCCGCGGCCATCAGCACGGGGTTGAGGCCCGCCTTCTCCGCCGCGGTCACCTGGAGCAGGCCGAACAGCGCGTTGGCCGAGGTGTCCGAGCCGGTGATGGCGACGCCCACCCAGCCGATCACCGGCGACATCAGTGCGAACGCGGAGCCGACGGCTGCCAGGGCGTTGCCGAGGCTTGCGGTCTGGCCGGACAGGTTCATCACGTAGGCGAGGGCGAGGACGCTGAGCACGGTGACGATCGTGAACTTCAGCTGCTTGATCGTGGTCACGTACGCCTGCACGGCGTCCTTCGCCTTCACCTTGTAGACGAAGCAGGTGATGATGCCCGACAGCAGCAGCAGGGTGCCGGTGGCGCGCAGGTGGTCGAAGGTGAAGATCGTCGCGACCGGCTTGCCGGCGGCGTTGAGGACCGTCGAGGCCATCTTCCCGTCCTCGCCGACGGCGTTGAGGCCCGGCCAGGGGAACTTCACCTGCCCGATCGAGAGCAGCCACGCCTTCACCGCGGGGATCTGGCTGATCGAGAACACGATGATGATGATCGCGTACGGGGCGATGGCGCCCCAGATGCGGCGGGCACCGGTGGCCGTGATCTCGGGGTAGTGGGCGAGCTTGCCGGACTTCAGCGCCTCGGCCTCCTCGTCGGGGACGACGGAGTGGTCCAGCGGCAGCGGGTTGGACGGCTTCCAGAACCGCAGCATGACCAGGACGACCGCGATGGTGACCAGGGAGGCGACCACGTCGGTGATCTCGACGGTGATGTAGTTGGCGGTGATGAACTGGGCGATGCCGAACACCACGCCGGCGGTGAGCGCCACCGGCCAGGTCTGGCGGACGCCGCGCCAGCCGTCGACGAGGAAGACCAGCACCAGCGGCACGATCGCGGCGACGAACGGGGTCTGCCGGCCGGCCATCTGCGAGAGCACGTGGGTGGTGAGCTCGGGGTGGGTGGAGCTGACCGCGCCGGACAGCGCGATGATCGGGGCGCCCATGGCGCCGAACGCGACCGGGGCGGTGTTGGCCAGCAGGGAGACGACGGCCGACTTCACCGGCTTCATGCCGGCGGCCATCAGCATCGCCGCGGAGATCGCGACGGGTGCGCCGAAGCCGGCGAGCGCCTCCATCAGCGCGCCGAAGCAGAAGGCGATCAGGATCGCCAGCACGCGCTGGTCGTCCGAGATCGAGCGGATGAGCTGGCCGAGGCTCTCGAACCAGCCGGTGATCACCGACAGCTGGTAGACCCAGATGGCGTTGACGAGGATCCACATGATCGGGAAGGCGCCGTAGAAGGCGCCCTCGGCGGTCGCGCTGAACGCCATGGCGGCCGGCATGCCCCAGCCGATGATCGCCACGGCGATCGAGGCGGCGAGACCGATCAGGGCCGACAGCCAGGCCTTGACCTTGAAGACGCCGAGCAGGAGGAACAGGAGTATCAGCGGGAGCGCCGCGAGCAGCGCGGAGAGCGCCAGGCTCCCGGCGATCGGGGCGAGCGGTTGAGTGAACACGGGGGGATCTCCTCTTTGAGATTGACCAACGTGTAAGATTGTCGAACAAGTGGACTCGTTCGGCAAGGGGTTCGGGCGAGTTTGTTGCCCTAGGATTCGGCTCGCAGGAACTACGCAAGAAAGCCCAGGGGTGGAAGTGGTCCGCAACATCGTGGTGACGTCGGTCATCGACGCCGTGGTGGACGACCTGAAGGCGCAGGTCCTGGCACACGACCTGCGTCCCGGCATGCCGCTCACCGAGGCGGAGGTGGCCGCCCGCTACGACGTGGCCCGCGCCACGGCGAAGGCGGCGATCGAGCGGCTCGTGGCCGACAAGGTGCTGGTGCGCAAGAACCACAAGACGGCAAGGGTGGTGAAGCTCGGGCCGGCCGACGTCCGCGACATCTACCGCACCCGCGCCTACCTCGAGTCCGAGGTGTTGCGCCGGCTCGCCGAGCGCCGCGAGGTGCCGCTCGAGGCGCGCGTGGCCAACGCGGAGATCGAGGCCCTGTGGCGTCAGGGCAGCTGGGACAGCGTGGACGCGGACATGCGCTTCCACACCTCGCTGATCGACGCCCTCGGCAGCGCCCGCACGAGCTCGGTGTACGGCTCGCTGGCCTTCGAGGTGAAGCTGTGCATGGCCCAGCTCCAGGGCAGCCAACGGCTGAGCCCGGAGATCATCGTGGCCGAGCACTCCCGGATCCTCGACCTGATCGACGCCGGGGACGCCTCCGGCGTCGCGGCGATGCTGGACGAGCACCTGGCCCGCGCCCGCGAGCTCCTCGCCGGTGCCCTGGGCGGCGTGCCGGGGCCGGAGGCCGAGCGGCCGTCGACCGCGCTGATGGCGCAGCTGCCGGGCTGACGCCCGCGCGTCAGGGGTACGGCCAGGGGTTGGACGTGCAGCCCCCCAGGTCCTCGGCCTGCGGCATCATCACCGGCGCCGGCTTGCCCTTCTTCGCGCAGTCCTGGCTCTTCTCCCCCAGCAGCCGGCCCACGCCGTGGTTCACCAGGTACGCCTGCCAGGACGCCCTGCTGGCGTAGGTGGAGGGCATCCCCTTCCACCACGAGGCGTCGAGCACGGCGTCGCCGCCGTCCACGCAGCTGCCTCCGCCGTCGAGGCCGCACAGCTTCTTCGCCGTCGCCGGCGAGGCGAGGGTGATCGTGAAGTCGGCCTTCTTCGCGTCCGCGACCAGGGCGAAGCGGACGCTGCCGCTGCCGGCCCAGCTTCGCGGGTCGTTCAGCACATCAGCCACCTGGCGTCCCACCTTGTCGGCGTCGAGCTTCGCCGAGGTCTCCACGCGCAGCGCGTAGCGGTGCAGCGTCCCGGACGACCCCGCGGCGTCGACGCTGAGCCCCGCGGTGTCGAACCGGCCCGACGACCCCACCTTCGGCCAGCTCGTCGACGGTTCCGGTGAGGGCGAGCCCGACGGCTCGCCCGTTGCGGTTCCCGACGCGGACGGCGTGGGGGTCGGCGTCGCGGTGGCGGGGGCGGGGACGGGAGTGACCGACGCGGTCGGCCGCCCGTCGCGGTGCACCGGGGCGGACAGGGCGTTCGCGCCGACCACCAGCGCCACCACCAGCAGCGCGGCGACGGCTGCCGATACCCAGGTGAGGGGACTGATCCGGACTCCCGCTCCCCGCGTGGCGCCGCGCACGGTCTCGCGGAGCGCCGTCCAACGGTTCGGCGGGGTGGGCTGGGTCACCGTCCCAGACTAGGGGGCGATCCGGTGGCCCCCGTGGTGCGACGCGGGCGGACGCGGGGACGGGCCCCGGTCACCGGTGCCGGAACGCGGAAGCGCCGGCCGTCCGTGGAGGGACGACCGGCGCAACCGGTGGAGGAAATCAGGCGGCGACGACACCCACGGTGATGTGGGCGACCACGCCGGCGGTCAGCTTGATGCCGACCAGGTGGCTGCCGACCGTCTTGATCGGCTTGGCGATCTCGACCGCGCGCTTGTCGAGGGCCGGGCCACCGGCCTTCTTCACCGCGAGGACGATGTCGCCCGGGGTCACCGCGCCGAACAGCTTGCCGGTCTCGCCGGCGTGGGCGGGCAGGGAGACCTCGAGGGCCTCGAGCTGCTCGCGCACCTGGACGGCGTGCTCGGTGCCGCGGATCTCGCGGGCGTCACGCGCCCGCTTGATGCCCTCGATCTGCTTCTCCGCACCGCGGGTCCACTTGATCGCGAAGCTGCGCGGGAGCAGGAAGTTGCGGCCGTAGCCGTCCTTCACCTCGACGACGTCACCGGGGACGCCCAGGTGCTCGACGGGGGCGGTCAGGATGAGCTTCATGTGTGACTCCCCCTTCTCAGCGAGCGGTCGAGGCGTAGGGCAGCAGCGCCAGTTCGCGGGCGTTCTTCACCGCGATGGCGACCTTGCGCTGCTCCTGCACCGAGAGTCCGGTCACGCGACGAGCGCGGATCTTGCCCCGCTCGGAGATGAACTTCCGCAGCGTGGCGGTGTCCTTGTAGTCGATCGTGCCGATGCGAATGCTCTTCGCGGGCGCGATCTTCTTCGATTTCAGCGGCTTGCGCTGTTGGGCCATTGTGGTGCTCTCCTTGGTTCATGAAAGCCCGGCTCGTGCCGGAATGACGTGTGTGGTGCCGCCCCGAGGGCCTCGGGCGCGGCGTGGGGGATCAGAACGGGGGTTCCTCGCTCTGGGCCGAGGCCCAGGGGTCGGCACCCGCGGACCGATCGCTCTGCCCGCCCGAGTTGTTGCTCCAGCCACCGCCGGAACCGGACGAGCCGCCGGAGTACGAGCCGCCGCCACCGCCGGATGAGCGGGTGACCTTGGCGGTCGCGTACTTCAGCGCGGGACCGATCTCCTCGACGTCCACCTCGAAGACGGTGCGCTTCTCACCTTCCCGGGTCTCGTACGTGCGCGAGCGCAGACGGCCCTGGACGATGACCCGCATCCCCTTGGTGAGGGATTCGGCCACGTTCTCGGCCGCCTGTCGCCAGACCGCGCAGTTGAGGAACATGGCGTCGCCGTCCTTCCACTCATTGGTGGTGCGGTCGAACGTGCGCGGCGTGGAGGCGACGGTGAAGTTCGCCACGGGTGCCCCGGACGGGGTGAAGCGCAGTTCCGGGTCGGCGGTCAGGTTGCCGACCAGGGTGATGAGGGTTTCGCCAGCCATGTGGATGTCTTTCGATCGGACGTCATCAGGACCCCCCTAGCGTGTCAGGTGCCACCGACAGCGCGCGAGGGTTCGCTGTGGATCAGTGCAGGTCGGGACGGATCACCTTGGTCCGCAGGATCTGCTCGTTCAGGGTGAACTGGCGGTCCAGTTCCTTCACCACGGCCGGCTCTGCGGTCAGGTTGATGACGGCGTAGATGCCCTCGGACTTCTTCTTGATGTCGTAAGCGAGGCGACGACGGCCCCACACATCGATGTTGTCCACGGTGCCGCCGGCCTTCGTCAGTCCTGCGAGCGGCTTGTCCAACAGGCCGTTCACCTGACGCTCGTCGACCTCGGGATCAATGATCACCACGACTTCGTACTTGCGCATACGCGAACTCCACCTCCTCTGGTCTCTGGCGGCCATGGGCGCTTCCCATGGCAGGAGGGCGTAGCAGTGGCCGTCACGGGACGGCCGAAGAGCAAGCGTACCGGCAGCGGGCGGGCGGGGGCCAATCGCGCGCGACGGCGACGCGCGGCGTCCGCCCGGGTTCGGTGCCGGAGGGGCAAGACCCGCACCGCGGGTGGTCGCCGGCCACTACGCTGCGGCCCAACCAGGTTCCGGGGAGGCACCCATGCGCACACGGCTCGCGGCCGTCGTCGCCACCGCCGTCGCCGCTGCGCTGCTGTGGTCGGCGCCCGCGCCGGCAGCCGTGGGGAAGACCCCGCCGCCGCCCGCGTCCCTGGCGACGAACACCATCGACGCCCACCTCGGCTACATGCCGCAGACCACGTGTACGCCCACGGCCAAGCCAGGGACGAAGGCCCTGCTGTCGCTGCTGATCGCCACCTGGGGCGGCGGCTCGTCCGGGATCTCCCGCGCGTGCAGCGTCGGCGCGACCTCGGAGCACAAGGAGGGTCGCGCCCTCGACTGGCACATGGACATGAAGTCGTCGAGCCAGCGCGCGAGGGTCGACAAGGCCCTGGCGTGGCTCACGGCCAACAACGGCGAGGTCGCCTACCGGCTGGGCGTGATGTACATCCTGTGGAACCAGCGCATCTGGTCGGTGTACTACCCCGAGCTCGGCTGGCGGAAGATGGCCGACCGCGGCTCCTACACCGCCAACCACAAGAACCACGTGCACATCTCGCTGTCCTGGGACGGCGCGATGAAGCAGACCTCCTGGTGGACGGGCGTCCCGGTGTCCTCGCCGCTGAACAGCCGGTGCGGCACCGGCGGCGCGCGCGCCTGCCTGCCCACGATCGCCCGCGGCACCCTGGCCTGGCCGTACCAGCACACCGAGGTGCCGGCATCGTTCCTGCCCGCGCCGTGGACGACGCCCGGCATCGGCGGGGGACCGCAGGTGGACCGCACGCTCACCGCGGTGCCCGGCACCTGGGTGCCCGAGGGCGCGGAGGTCGGCTACCAGTGGCTCGCGGACGGCCGGCCCGTCCCTGAGGCCACCGCACCGACGTTCGTGGTCACGCCGGACCTCGTGGGCGCGGCGATCCGGGTGCGGGTCACCGCGACGTCGGAGGCGGGGTCGACCACGAAGATCTCCGACGGCACGACGGAGGTGGTGAAGGCCCGCTTCGCCCAGGCGCCGAAGCCGGTCCTCGCCGGCACCGTCGCGACGGGCCGGACCGTCACCGTGGAGACCGGCGCGTGGGCGCCGGTGCCCGACAGTCTCACCATCACCTGGAAGCGGGACGGCCGCACGATCAGCGGCGCGAGCGGAGTGGACGCCACCAGCTACACCCCCACCGCGTCCGACACCGGCGACCGGCTGACCGTGACGGTCACCGCGCGGCGCGCCGGCTACGCGACCACGTCGGTGACGTCGGCGGCCACGACGGTCGCCAGGGGCACCTTCGACACCACCCCCGTGCCCACGGTGTCCGGCGAGCCGGTCGTCGGGGGGCAGCTCACCGCCGACCCGGGCACGTGGGAGCCCGCGGCCACGATCTCCTACCAGTGGTACGCGAACGCGAAGAAGATCAGCGGGGCGACCCGGCAGTCCTACCGGCCCACCGCGGGCCGGGTCGGCGCACAGGTGCAGGTGCGGGTGAAGGCCACCCGCTCCGGCTACACGACGGTCTACCTGAAGTCGGTCGCGGTCGTCGTCACCGCAGCCTGACCGTACGCGGACGGCCTCACGGTCCCGTGAGCAGGACGAGCACCGTGATCGCGAGGGCGAGGCTGACCAGCGCCAGCACGGCCACCGCCACCTGCCAGCGCCGCAGGCCGGCTGCGGCCCCGGCGTCCACCGGATCGCCGGTCGCGGAGAAGTAGGCCTCGGACGCGGCGACGAACTCCCGCTCGGCGTCGGTGAGCAGGCGCTTGCGCCGGGCCCGGTCGACCCAGGAGTCGAACATGGCCAGCCGCCGCACCGGGATCAGCGCTGCCGGATCGCGCCCGCTGCCGACCCAGACGTCCGCGCAGCTGCGCAGCTTCTCCATCACCACGAGGTCGTCGCGGTGCTCGGCCAGCCAGCCACCCAGGCGACCCCAGTGCGCGAGCAGCGCCTGGTGGCTGATCCGCACCTCGTTGTCGACGGTGGTGAGCATCCGCGCCGCGACGAACGCCTCCATCGCCGGACGTGCGGTCGCGTCCACCTCCGACAGCGGGACGGTCTCGCGCACCAGCACGTCGCCGGCCACGCGCACCAGCCGCAGGAACAGCCGCTCCGCCGCGGCCTTCTGCTCCGGCTCGAGCGCGAGGTAGACCTGCTCGGCCAGCCTCTCCACAGCTCGCGCGATGCCGCCGGCGGCGTGGTAGTCGGCGGCCGTGAGCCGGCGGCCGTTCCCCACGGCCCAGATCAGCAGCAGGGCGTTGGACAGCAACGGCAGCGCGCCCGCGCCGATGCGGTCCGCCGGCCCCGGCGCGAGCTCCTCCAGCAGCACCCTGACCAGGTCCTCGTCCACGGCCACCCCGAGCGCCTCCGCCGGGCGGACGATGACGTCCCGGCACTCGTCCCTGGTCAGCGGACCCAGCAGGACCGGCCGCGACAGGGCCTCCTGGAGCAGGGGCTCGAGGCTGGCGGCCTCGAACGCGTCCGACCTCATCCCCACCACCACGACCGCCTGCCGCGACAGCGCCTCGAGCGCGGCGAGGAACGACCGGCGGGCCGCGTCGGGCAGGGCGAGCGCCTCCTCCAGCTGGTCGACGACCACCAGCTGCCGGCCCGGCTCCCCGGCCAGCGCCGGTGTGGCGTCCGCGAGCAGCCGGATCACGGTGAGCGCCGTGCCACCCCAGCCGGCCAGCGCGCCGCCGGTGGCCTCGCGGCCCAGCAGGCCCGCGGCGAGCAGCGATGACTTCCCGCTGCCGGAGGCGCCCACCAGCGCGATCATCCCGGTGCCCTCGCGGGCGGAGAGCTCCAGCACCGCCTCGGCGAGGCGGGCGCTCTGGCCGGAGCGGCCGAAGAAGAGGTCCTTGTCCGCGACGCGGTAGGGACGCAGCCCGAGGTAGGGGGACTGGCCGCTGCGCAGCGCCGGCTCCACCCCCGTCCAGCTGTCGTCCCACAGGTCCTCCGGCACGGCGTCGACGAGGTCGAGGTGCTCGAGGAGCTTCAGGTAGTTGCCGCGCAGCGCCGGCGTGGGGAAGTGCTTGCCGTTGAGCCAGCCCTGCGCCGTGGTCGCGGGCACGTCGGCGATCCGGGCGACGGCACGGATCGAGAGGTGGTGCCGCTGGCGGGCGTCGTTCACCAGGGAGGCGAACTCCTGGCGACTCGCGGGGGTGGACATGACGTGATTGTGTCAGCGCCCGCCCACAGGGCCCGCGCTATTCGGAATTCTTCGGATGCGGAACGTCGTCCAGCCACAGGGCCGGGTGAAGGAGCTCTGACAGCTCCAGCGCCTCGACGAGCACGAGGAATTTCGGGCGGAGCGCCGGCGTGGGGAAGTGCCGGCCGGCGAGCCAGCCCTGCACGGTGGCCGCGGGGACGCCTGCGATCCGCGCGGCGGACCGGATCGAGAGATGCCGGTCCAGCCTGGCCTGGTTGATCAGGTGGGCCAGCTCGGAGCGGGTCGGCCGGTTGTGCACAATGCTCCTGTCGGGGGTGTGGCCGACCTGGGGGTGACCGGGTCGACGCGGACAGACGTAGGTGCAGGCACGAACCAGGGAATGAAGCGTTCGGCCGCGCCAACGTCTTTGACTGCGATCACCGCCATGATCGCGCGTCCCCTCTACGGTTGGCCGGACAGAACCAGCGCCCCCCAGCCCTGGTCGTGCGTGCCTGCTCCCCTAGTGAATCGTCCTTACCCGCGTCGGATGCGCAGCGTCCACCGACTTCGTACAGACTCATACACCTTCGTCCCTCAGATCCTCGCCCAGGTGCGATAACCGCCGTCGAGGTTGCGGACGCGGCGGCCGTGCTGGGCGAGCGTCCGGGCGGCCAGGTAGCCGCGCAGGCCGACCTGGCAGTGCACGATCACCTCGTCCGCCACCTCGTCCAGGCGCGCGCGCAGGTCGTCGACCGGGATGTTCACCGCGCCGTCCACGGTGCCGCGGGCGTACTCCGCGGGCGTCCGGACGTCGATCAGCTGGACGCCCCTGGCCACCTCGCCGGCGACCTCGTGCCACTGGATGGTCTCGGTGAGCCCGTCGCGCAGGTTCTCCGCGATGAAGCCGAGCATGTTCACCGGGTCCTTGGCCGAGCCGAACTGCGGCGCGTAGCTGAGCTCGAGGTCGGCGAGGTCGGACGCGGTGAGGCCGCCCCGCATGGCGGTCGCGATGACGTCGATGCGCTTGTCGACGCCGGCGCCGCCAACGCCCTGCGCGCCGAGGATCGCGTCGGTGTCCGCGTCCACCACCAGCTTGAGGCTCATGCCCTCCGCGCCGGGGTAGTAGCCGGCGTGGTTGGCCGGGTGGCTGTGGATCACGCGGATCCTCCGGCCCGCGGCGACCGCGCGCTTCTCCGTCCAGCCGGTGGCGGCGGCCACCAGGCCGAAGGCACCGACGATCGCGGTGCCGAGCACCGTCCGGGACGCCACGGGGCGTCCGGCGATGACGTCCGCGACGAGCCGGCCGTGACGGTTCGCGGGTCCGGCGAGGGGCACCAGGGCCTGGTCGCCGGTGACCGCGTCGCGCTTCACCACGGCGTCGCCGACGGCGAAGACGGCCGGGTCGGACGTGCGCTGGTGCTCGTCGACCAGGATGCCGCCGCGGGCTCCCAGCTCCAGGCCGGCGTCCTCGGCGAGGCGGGTCTCCGGGCGGACGCCGATCGCGGCGACCACCAGGTGCGCGGGCAGCGTGGTGCCGTCGGAGAGCTCGACGGTGTCCGCGCCGATGCTCGCCACGGACGCCCCGGTGCGGACGTCCACGCCCTTCTTCACCAGGTGCGTGGCCACCAGCGCGGCCATCTCGACGTCGAGCGGGGCGAGGATCTGGTCGGCGAGTTCGACGACGACCACCTTCAGCCCGCGCTCGGTGAGGTTCTCGGCCAGCTCGATGCCGATGAAGCCGCCGCCCATGATCACCGCTGTGGGCTCCGCGGAGGCGTCGGCGCCACCGCCCAGGCGTTCGCGCTCGGCCTGCTCGAGGACGGTGTCCACGGCGGAGGCCATCGCGTCGGTGTCGCCGATGTTGCGCAGCGCGAGCGCGCGCTCGACGCCCGGGATCGGGGGCACGAACGGCGCCGCTCCGGGGGCGAGGACGAGGGAGTCGTAGGACTCGGTGTACTGCTCGCCGGTGGCGAGGTCGCGCACGAGCACCGTGCGGGCCGCGCGGTCGATGGAGAGCGCCTCGGTGTTCACCCGGACGTCGATGCCGAAGCGCGCCTTCAGGCTCGACGGGGTCTGCAGCAGCAGGTCGTTCCGGTTGGAGATCACCCCTCCCACGTAGTAGGGGAGCCCGCAGTTCGCGAACGACACGTGGCCGGACCGCTCCAGCACCACGATCTGTGCGGACTCGTCGAGCCGCCGCAACCTCGTCGCGGCCGACATTCCACCCGCGACACCACCGATGATCACCGTCTTCATGGCCGGCACTATACCCCCCGGGGTATTAAGATTCCGAATCGGGATGTCCGCGGGGACCTTCGGTAACGGCGTGGGGGAACCTCCGTGGCGCACCGTCCAGCCAACCACCGCATCGGCGGGCGCGCGGGCGGACCGGGAGAATTCGGGCGCCGGCAGGGGGCCTGCGGGCCGGACGGCTCCGCGGGGCGCGTCAGTGGCGCGGCCTGCCGGCCCGGGAGTACATCTCGTCGACGAGCTGGGCGAACCGGCGCTCGACCTCCTTGCGCTTCACCTTGAGCGTCGGGGTGAGCAGGCCGTTCTCCTGGGTGAACTCCTCCACCAGCAGACGCAGGTCGCGGATCTGCTCGTAGCCGGGAAGCTTGGCGGTGAGCTCACCGGCGCGACGGCGCAACTCGTCGAGGATCGCCGGGTGCGAGAGCAACTCGTCCCGGTGCGCCCAGGTGATCTGGAGCTGCCGCGCGATGTCCTCCAGGTGGGGCAGGGACGGCGCGACCAGCAGCGTGAGGTAGGGACGGTTGTCGCCCAGCAGAAGCGTGTACTCGAAGAGCGGGTCCGCGGCGAGCAGGCCCTCGATCGAGGCCGGGGCGACGTTCTTGCCGTTGCTGGTGACGATCAGGTCCTTGATCCGGTCGGTGATCCGCAGGTAGCCGTCCTCGTCCAGTTCGCCGACGTCACCGGTGTGCAGCCAGCCGTCCACCAGCACCGCTGCGGTGTCGTCCGGCCGTCCCCAGTAGCCCGTCATCACGTTCGGCCCGCGGTAGCAGATCTCCCCGGCCTCGGCGATCCGCACCTCGGCACCGTCGATCACGCGGCCGACCGTGCCGAAGCGGAAGCCGGTCGGGGAGGGGAAGCTCACCAGCGGGGACGCCTCGGTGAGGCCGTAGCCCTGGAGCACCAGGAGCCCGCAGGCGAAGAAGAACTCCTCGATCTCGGTGCGCAGCGGCGCGCCGCCGCAGGCCAGCACCTTCTTGCGTCCGCCCATGGCGTCGCGGATGCTGCTCAGCACCAGCTTGTCGGCGACCTTGAACCGGACGATCAGCGAGCTGCTGCGCGGCAACCCGTCGCGCACCGCGCCGTGGAACTCCGCGCCCACCCGCAGCGCCCAGGCCATCAGCCGTTGCTTCAGCGGGGAGTCGGCCACCTTGTCGCGGGCGGCGAGGAACACCTTCTCGTACAGCCGCGGGACGCTGACCAGCAGGTTCGGGCGCGTGCGCACCATCGCCTCCGCGACCGTCCGCGGGTCGGGGACGTAGGTGTTCAGGGCGCCGGAGGTGACCACCACGTAGGTCCACGCCCGCTCCAGCGCGTGGCTGAGCGGCAGGAAGCACAGGGAGACGTCGGTGTCGGCGAGGTCGAAGTAGCGGTTCAGCACGTCCACCTGGTGGGTGAACCCACGGTGGGTGAGCATCACGCCCTTCGGCTCGCCGGTCGTCCCGGAGGTGTAGATGATCGTGGCCAGGTCGTCCGCGCTCGCTGCGGCCAGGCGCTCGTCCACCGCCGCCGTGTCGGCCGGCGCCTCGGCGAGCTCCTGGGCGAGGGTGGTCGCCCCCGGCACCTCCGCGAAGCCGACCACGCGCTCCAGCGCCGGGAGGTTCGCACGAACCCCCTCGAGCTTGTCCGCCTGCTCCGGCCCGGAGACGAAGATCAGCCGGGCGCCGGAGTCGGCGAGGATGTGGTGGACCTGGTGGGGCGTGCTGGTCGGGTACAGCGGCACGGAGACCAGGCCCGCCGTCGCGCAGGCCAGGTCGGCCAGCGTCCACTCGGGCAGGTTGGGCGCGAGGATCGCCACCCGGTCGCCGGGCTCCAGGCCGAGCGCGACCAGGCGCGCCGCGAGGGCGCGGACGTCGGTGAGGAGCTCGCCGTAGGTGCGGACGCTGCCCTCGGCACCGTCCACGCTCGTGGCCGGGCGCGACGCGTGGGCCGCGGCCGCCTCGGCGAACCTGACCGCCAGATGACCCCTGTCCATGTGAGCTCCTTCGCATCCGGACCTGACTCAAACCTACTCCACCGTAGGTAGTCCCGTCCCGTGGCCGGGGGCAGACTGGGACGGGCGAGGAGGATCGATGGAAGACCCCGGGGTGAGGGACCTGGACGAGTTGCTGCGCGGCCTGCGTCCGGAGCGCCGGCCGGGCGAGTACGTGGTGGTCAGCACGACGAGCGAGTCGACGCTGCCCGCGCTCGCGACAGTGGTCGAGGACGAGGGCACAACGCTCGTGCTGGAGCGGCACCACGCGGACGCCTTCCGCCTCGAGCACACCGCGACGTTCGCCTGGATCACGCTCACCGTGCACTCCTCGCTCGAGGCGGTGGGACTGACCGCGGCGGTGTCCCGGGCGCTGGCCGCGCAGGGCATCCCGTGCAACGTGCTCGCCGGCTTCCACCACGACCACCTGCTGGTTCCCTTCGACCGGGCGGAGGACGCGCTCGCCGTCCTCGAAGGGCTGTCCTCGGCCGGCCGGGCCTGACGTCCGACCCCCTGCCTAGACTGCTGCCCATGCGGATGGGAGCGCACGTCGACCAGGAGGACCCGATCGCCGAGGCCAGGGCGCGCGGGGCGGGACTCAGCCAGTTCTTCCTCGGCGACCCACAGGCCTGGAAGGGCCCGAAGGTCGCCTACCCGGGAGGCGCGGAGGCGCTCAGGGCCGACGCCGAGGCCGCGGGCGTCGCCCTCTACGTGCACGCGCCGTACGTGCTGAACCTCGCCTCCACCAACAACCGCATCCGGATCCCCAGCCGCCAGCACCTGCAGAAGCAGCTCACCGCCGCGGCCGAGATCGGCGCGGCCGGGCTCATCGTCCACGGCGGCCACGTGCTGGCCACCGATGACGCCGCGGTGGGGTTCGACAACTGGCGCAAGGCCATCGACGGGCTGAGCATCGACGTGCCCCTGCTGATCGAGAACACTGCCGGCGGCGCGAACGCGATGGCCCGCCACCTCGACCGGCTGGCGCAGTTGTGGGACGCGATCTCGCACTCCCCCAACGCCGACAAGGTCGGCTTCTGCCTCGACACCTGCCACGCCCACGCCGGCGGCATGGAACTGCTCGGCCTCGTCGACCGGGTGCGCGCGATCACCGGACGGATCGACCTCGTCCACGCCAACGACTCCCGCGACGCCTTCGACTCCGGCGCCGACCGCCACACCAACTTCGGCCAGGGGTTCTGCGACCCGGAGGGCGTCGCAGAGGTGGTCGCGACCGCCGGGGCACCGGTGGTCGTGGAGACGCCGGGTGGGGTCGAGGGCCAGCGGGCGGACCTCGACTGGCTGGCCTCGGTCACCGGCCCGAGGGGCTGAACGCTTTCGGTTCGACCCGCAGGGCTTTCGATTGGCCTGACCAGCCACCGGCGAGGGCCGATTCCGCCGTCCGCCGTCCGGACCACTACTCCGACGGCGATAGCCTGACCCGGTGAGCAACAGCATCTACGTCGCTGCGCCGGAGGGGCTGACGGGCAAGTCCATGGTCGCCGTGGGCATCATCGAGGCCCTCACCAGGACCGTGAGCTCGGTCGGCGTGTTCCGTCCCGTCGTCCGCAGCGGGTCCGAGGACGCGATCCTGCACACCCTCCTCGGCCAGGCCGGGATCGACCAGAGCTACGAGGACGCCGTGGGCGTCACCTACGAGGACGTCCACCACGACCCCGACGCCGCGCTGCACCGCCTGGTCGAGAAGTTCGCCGGCATCAAGGAGAAGTACGAGTCGGTCGTGATCCTCGGCTCGGACTACACCGAGACGACCTCGCCGACAGAGCTCACGTTCAACGCCCGCGTCGCCGCCAACCTGAACACCCCGGTGGTGCTGGTCGTCTCCGGCCGCAACCGGACCCCGGAGGAGATCCGCTCCGCGGCCGAGGGCGGTCTCGCCGAGTTCTCCGCCCACCACGCCAAGGTGATCGCGGTCATCGCGAACCGGGTGTCGCGGATCGACCGCGCCTCCAGCGAGGAGGTCGACCCGGCCGACCTGGACGCCGTCCGCGCCGAACTGTCGAAGCTGCCCGGCGTGGTCACCGCCGCGCTGCCCGCCGACCGGCTGCTCGCCGCGCCCACCGTCCGCGCCCAGTTCGAGGCCGTCGAGGCCAACCTCGTGCTCGGCAACCCCGAACTGCTCGACCGCGAGAGCCAGGACATCCTGGTGGCCGCGATGACCCTGCCCAACGTGCTGCGGCGGCTCACGCCCGAGTCGACCGTGATCATGCCGGGCGACCGCTCGGACATGCTCCCCGGCCTGCTGCTCGCGCACGCGTCCGGCTCGTTCCCGCGGCTGGCCGGCATCATCCTGCTCGGCGGCTACGAGATCCCCGACACGATCGTCACCCTCGTCGACAGCATCCACAACGAGCTGCCGATCGGGCTCACCCAGCTCGGCACCTACACCTCGTCGGACCGGATGTTCCGCCTCGAGGGCGCGATGACGTCCAGCCCCCGGAAGGTCGAGGTCGCGCGCCGGCTGTTCTCCGAGCACGTGGACACCTCGGCGCTGCTGCAGGCGCTCCAGGTGCACCGCTCCGAGGTGGTCACCCCCCTGATGTTCGAGCACCAGCTCCAGGATCTCGCCCGCTCCGACCGCCGCACGATCGTGATGCCGGAGTCCACCGACGACCGGATCCTCGCCTCGGCCGACATCCTGCTCCAGCGCGGCGTGGCCAACCTGATCCTGCTGGGCGACGCACAGGCCATCAAGCTGCGCGCCACCCAGCTGGGGCTGAGCCTGCTCGGCGTCCAGGTGGTCGACCCGAACGACCCCGAGCTCGTCGAGCGCTTCGCCGCCGAGTACGCCCGGCTCCGCGCCCACAAGGGCGTGAGCCTGGAGCAGGCGCGGGAGAAGCTGAAGGACCTGTCGTACTTCGGCACGATGATGGTGCACCTCGGCATGGCCGACGGCATGGTGTCGGGCGCGATCAACACCACCGCGAACACGATCCGCCCGTCCCTGGAGTTCATCAAGACCAAGCCCGGCGTACGCGTGGTGTCGGGCTCGTTCCTGATGTGCATGCCCGACCGCGTGGTGGTCTACGCCGACTGCGCGGTGAACCCCGACCCGACCGCGGAGCAGCTGGCAGACATCGCGATCAGCTCCGCCGAGACCGCGATCGCCTTCGGCATCGAGCCGCGCGTAGCGATGCTCAGCTACTCCACCGGCACCTCGGGCTCCGGCGCGGACGTCGACAAGGTGCGTGCCGCGACCGAGCTCGTCCGGGAGCGGATGCCTGAGCTCGCGCTCGAGGGCCCGATCCAGTTCGACGCCGCCGTCGACCCGGTGGTCGCCCGCACCAAGCTGCCCGACTCGCCGGTGGCGGGACGGGCGACGGTGTTCATCTTCCCCGACCTGAACACCGGCAACAACACCTACAAGGCCGTCCAGCGCTCCAGCGGCGCGGTCGCCATCGGTCCGGTCCTCCAGGGCCTGAACAGGGCCGTGAACGACCTCTCCCGCGGCGCGCTGGTCGAGGACATCGTCAACACCGTCGCCATCACCGCCATCCAGGCGCAGGCGGACCCCCGAGGAGGGAACTCGTGAGCACCCCGATCCTGCTGCTGAACTGTGGTTCCAGTTCGATCAAGTACCAGGTGATCGACGTCGACACCGAGGCGGTGGTGGCCTCCGGCATCATCCAGCGGATCGGTGAGGAGTCCGGCAGCCTGGACCACAAGCTGGACGGGGAGACCGTCCACGTCGACCGCGGCTTCCCCAACCACTCCCGGGCGCTGAACTACCTGGTGCGGGTGTTCAACGCGCACGGCCCGGAGCTCGACACGATCCGGGCGGTCGGGCACCGCACCGTCCACGGCGGCGAGCGGTTCCGCTCCACCGTGGTGATCGACGACGAGGTGCTCGAGGGGCTGCGCGAGCTCTCCCCCCTGGCCCCCCTGCACAACCCGCCCGGCATCGCCGGCATCGAGGCCGCCCGCGAGGCGCTGCCCGACGTCCCGCACGTGGCGATCTTCGACACCGCCTTCTTCGCCACCCTGCCCCGGGAGGCCTACACCTACGCGATCGACACCGAGACCGCCCGGGCGCACGGCATCCGCAAGTACGGCTTCCACGGCACCTCCCACAGCTACGTGTCCAAGAAGGTCGCCGAGGTCCTGGGACGCGACTACGCAGAGCTCAACCAGATCGTGTGCCACCTGGGCAACGGCGCGTCCATCTCGGCCATCCGCGGCGGGGTCGCCGTCGACACCTCGATGGGCCTCACCCCGCTGGCCGGCCTGGTCATGGGCACCCGCTCCGGTGACGTCGACCCCGGCCTGCACGCCTTCCTCGGCCGCGAACTCGGCCTCGACCTCGCCGGCGTCGACAACCTGCTGAACAAGAAGTCCGGCATGCTCGGGCTGTCCGGCGTCACCGACTTCCGCGACCTGCTCGAACTGATCCACGACGGGGACGAGGCCGCAGAACTCGCGCTCGACGTGTACTGCCACCGGCTGCTCAGCTACATCGGCTCCTACCTCGCCGTCCTCGGACGGGTCGACGTACTCACCTTCACCGCCGGCGTCGGCGAGAACAACCCGGTCGTCCGCGCCAAGGTCGTGAACCGGCTGGCCGCCCTCGGCTTCGTCCTCGACGAGCAGGCCAACCAGGCGCGCTCGAAGGACCCGCGGGTGATCTCCACCCCCGACTCGCCCGTGACCGTCATGGTGGTGCCGACCAACGAGGAACTGGCCATGGCCCGCGAGGCGAAGGCCGCCATCTCCTGACGGCGCCCGGCCCCTAGGACAGGGCGAAGTCGACCGCGGCCTGCGCGTGCAGGCGGGTGGTCGCGAAGACGGGGAGGTCCACGTCCCCGGGACCGACGAGGAGTTCGATCTCGGTGCAGCCGAGGATGACTCCCTCGGCGCCGCGCGCGGCGAGGCGTCCGATCACCTCGACGAAGGCGGCGCGGGAGGCGTCCTCCACCCGTCCCACGACGAGTTCTGTGTAGATCACCCGGTCGACCAGCGCGCGGTCAGCGGCGTCCGGGGTGAGGACGGTGAGCCCGCGCGCCACGAGCCGGTCGGCGTAGAACGACTCCTCCATCGTGAACCGCGTCCCGAGCAGGGCGACCGTGCCGAGTCCGGACGCGACCACCGCGTCGGCCGCCACGTCGGCGAGGTGCAGCAGCGGGACGCCGATCGCCGCGGCGACGGTGTCGGCCACCTTGTGCATGGTGTTGGTGCAGATCAGCACCGCGTCCGCCCCCGCGGCCTCGAGGCCCCGGGCCTGCCCGGCGAGCAGGTCGCCCGCCGCGTCCCACCGGCCCGCGGACTGCATGGCCTCGATCTCGGCGAAGTCGACCGACGCCAGCACGCACCGCGCGGAGTGCAGGCCGCCCAGGCGCTGCTTCACGCCCTCGTTGAGCAGCCGGTAGTACAGGGCGGAGCTCTCCCAGCTCATGCCTCCGATGAGGCCGATGCAGCGCATGGGCCCGATGCTAGTGCCGCCCCCACCGGGGGCGCCGCCCGTCCGCTGTCCACAGGCTCTGTCCACAGTGGGGATAACTACACCGGTGTCATTCCGCGCTCACCGCGGGTTTCGGCGCGCACGAGCCCGGCTCTCCGGCGCGCTCCGGTGTCACCGCGGGTTTCGACGCGCCTGCGGGCCCGAATTGAGGGGTTTTGCGCGCCGAAACCCGCGGTGACCTCTGGGGGGTGGCGGGGCCGACGCCGGTGCGCGCCGAAACCCGCGGTGGGCGCTGGGCGCGGCACGTCGTTTGCTCGTGGCTGGGGGCGGGTACTTCGAGGGTGAAGCGCGAATCGACGTGCACGCAAGGAGGTAGCCATGACCGACAGCGTCAACGAGTACGGGCTGGGTACGCCCAACACGCAGAACGAATCCCCGGTGGCCGACGACCCCACCACCGATCCCCTCGCCCACGGCCTGGGCGCACGCGACGTGGCCGACGACCAGGGCCACGACAGCGTCCCGGAGGGCGGGCGCCGCAACCACCTCGAGCACGGCATGGTCGGTGCCGGTCCGGACGAGACGGTGGACGCACCCCCGAACGATCCGCTGCGCCACGGGTTGGGCACCGCGGACCGGGCGAACTGATCCCATCCCCTGCACGGCCGGGCCACCTTCGGGTGGTCCGGCCGTCGCCGTATCAGCCCCGGGAGAGGCCCCCGGCCAGCAGGCCGATGCCGAACTCGTAGGCCTCGTCCGAGCTGCCCCCGAGCTGGAAGCCGCCGAGGGCCTCCATCCGGAGGAACCCGGACGCCCACGCCGTCACCGTCCGTGCCGCGTCCAGTGCCCGCTCGGGGCCGGCGAGTTCCTCGCACACGCGCAGCACCGGCGCGACGGACGCGGCGAACAGGGCCGGGGCCGGGGCCATCGCCGCCGGCAGGGGCGTGAACAGCAGCCCGTAGGCGGACGGGTCCCGCCGGGCGAACTCCCGCAGCGCCGCGGCGAGCGCACGCAGGTCGCGCTCGGCGTCCCCGGTGCGCGCCGCGTCATCCAGCAGCGTGCCGACCTCGGCCAGCACCTGTTCCGCGACCAGCCGGACGAGCGCGGAGCGGTCCTGCACCCGCTTGTACAGCGAGGGTGCACGGACGCCGACGCGCGCGGCCACCCGCTGCATGGTCAGCCCGTCGAGGCCCTCGGCGGCGAGCACCTCCCGGCCGGCGGCGACGATGGCGGCCACCGACGTCCGCGGGACGGTGGGCATACGCACTCCTTCTGATGGCTATTGCTCTTAGCCTTAATGGCTAACTACTCTAGCCATGGCGTCATCATGACACGAACTCACGAGGAGGACCATGCTCACGCTCACCAACCTCGCCCTCCGCTTCGCGCTGGAGATCGCCGGGCTCGTCGCGGCCGGCTACGCCGCCAACACCCTTGTCGACGGGCCGCTGCGCTGGCCGGCCACCGTCGCCGCGCCCGTGGCCCTGGCGGTCTTCTGGGGACTGGTCGTGGCCCCGAACGCCACCAACGGCCTCGCCCCGCACACCCGCGAGGTGATCGGCTCCGCCGCCCTGCTGGTGGCCGCCGCGGCGGTCGCGCTGGCGGGCCGGCCGGTGCCGGCCGCCGTGCTGGCCGGGCTGGTCGTCGCCAACACCGTCGTGTTGCTCGCCACCCCCGCGGAGGTGGCCCGATGAGGCTCGCGGACGGCCTGCACCGGGTCGGCAACGACATCGTCGCCTGCTACCTCGTCGCCGATGCAGACGGCGTCACCCTCTTCGACGCGGGCCTGGCCGGCCAGTGGAACGAGTTCCTCGCCGAACTGGCGGCGATGGGACGCACCCTCGGCGACGTGCGCGCCGTGGTGCTGACGCACGGGGACGAGGACCACCTCGGGTTCGCCGAGCGGCTGCGCCGTGACCACGGCGTGCCCGTCTGGGTGCACGAGGCGGACGCCGGCCGCGCGCGCGGCGAGGGCAAGCCGCCGACGGCCTGGGGACGCGTCCGCCCCCTGCCGCTGCTGCGCTTCCTCGGCTACGCCGCCGGCAGGGGCGGCCTGCGCACTACCTACCTCCGTGAGGTGCGGACCTTCACCGCCGGGGAGCGGCTGCCGGTGCCGGGCGCACCGCTGGTCGTCGCGATGCCCGGGCACTCTCCCGGCAGCGTCGCGCTCCACGTTCCCGCGCTCGACGCGGTGGTCGTCGGGGACGCCCTGACCACGCGTCACGTGCTCACCGGAGAGGAGGGCCCCCGCCCCGCGCCGTTCACCGACGACCCGCAGGCCGCCCTCGACTCCCTCGCCGCGCTGGAGCGGCTGGACGCCCGGTGGGTGCTGCCCGGGCACGGCGCGCCGTGGGACAGGGGTACCGCGGAGGCGGTCCGGCACGTCCGGCAGGTCACGCCCGCCGGCTGAGCCCCGTCCGGCCGGTGCTCCCGAACCGGGAGGTCAACCCCGTCCGGTCGCCCACAGGCCGAGCACCAGCAGGTCCTCGCGCAGGTAGTTCGCGGCCCAGAAGTACCAGGGCGTGCGGCTGCTCGCGTGGGTGGCGTCCAGGCCCGCCGCCGCGGCGATGCGCCCGGCCCGGTACACGTGGAACTCGTCGGTGACGAACGCCACCCGGTAGCCCGACGGCAGGCGAGCGTCGAGCAGCGCGCGGGAGAAGGTGAAGTTCTCCTCGGTGGAGGTGGCCCGGTCCTCGACCACGATCAGGTCGTCCGGGACACCGCGGGCGCGCAGGTAGTCGCGCATCGCGACGGCCTCGGGCAGGTCCTCCTGCGGCCCCCGCCCCCCGGTGACCACCAGCAGCGCCCGCGGGTTCCGCGCGTGGTAGTCCACGGCCCGGTCGAGGCGGCCGACGAGGGTGCGCGAGAGTTCGCTGCCGTGCACGGCAGCACCGAGGACGATCACCGCGTCCTCGTCGTGGCGGACGTCGTCCGCGGTGCCGACCACGGCCAGGAACGCCGACAGCGGCACGACGAGCAGGGCCACCAGCACCGCGACGGCGGTCAGCCACCGGACGCGGCGCAGGCGCGGGAACCAGCCGCCCCACGCCAGCAGGCTGAGCCCGAGGAGGGCCGTGGCGCCCGTCCCGACGGTGAGGTTCGCGGTGAGGGCCAGCCAGGCGGCATTCGCGGTGAGGGCGGCGCCGAGGACGAGCAGCAGCGTGCGCAGCACCCGTCCGCCGGCTCCCATGGCCGCCACCCTAGCCCGGTGCCGGACGCGGCCCCGCGGGCGCGCGACCGGCTCAGGCGGCGTCGTCGTCGGTGGTGACCCGGGCGACGTGCAGCGAGAGGTAGGACACCTCGTCGTCGGTCAGGGACGCCCCGAGGCGGAGCTCCAGCAGGGCGGCGAGCCGCACCGCGCACTCGGCCGCCCGGGGGTAGGCGTCGCGGATCGCGACGCCGATCGTGGAGTGCTCGCCGCTGAGCTGGCGGTGCTGGTGGATGCGCACGAACAGGTAACGCAGGTGGGTGACGAACCGTCCGACGCTCACGCTGCCGGAGTCGAGCGGCAGCCCGTAGGACTGCTCGATGACCGCCACCATCTGCTGGATGATGCCGGTCATCTTGTAGGTGTAGGAGAGGTCGCCGGTGGCGAACCCCGCGTTCACCAGGTGCAGCGCCAGCCCGACCGCCTCCACCTCCGGCAGCGGCACCTCCGCGGCACGGTTTATGGCGTGCAGCAGCGAGAGCGCCTGCTGGTACTCCTCGTTGTACAGGTGCTGCACCTCGGCGAGCAGCGGGTACTCCAGGTCCATGCCGAGCGCGACCCGGCGCAGGGCGAAGCTGACGTGGTCGGCCAGCGCGATCACCAGGGACGGGTTGCGCGACACCGCGTCGAGGCCGACCTCGGCGAGCGCCTGCCCGACGAGCTGGATGTGCTCGGGCGGGATGCCCGAGAGCAGGTGCGCCAGGTGGTCGGGGTCACGCCCGTCCACCGGGACGAAGACCCGGACCACCTTCTCCGGGTCGACGGCCTGGCCCGGCCGGGCCTGGAATCCCAGGCCACGGCCGGTCAGGATCACTTCGCGTCCGGCATCGTCCAGCGCGAGGACGAGGTTGTTGTTGAAGACGCGTGCGATTTCCATCTCAGGTCCGGTCGATGCCTCTAGGGGGTCACATCAATGATGGGGTCCCCGAGGGCCACGACGTCGGACGTCCGCGGAACAACCGACTCCAGGGTCATGGTGTTGATCACCACGACCACGGTGGTGGTGTCGTACCCCGCCGCCTTGATCGCGTCGAGGTCGACGTTGGCGAGCACGTCGCCGGCCATCACGTGCTGGTCCTTGGCGACCGCCACGGAGAAGCCCTTGCCGTTGAGCCGGACGGTGTCGATGCCCACGTGCACCAGCACCTCCACGCCGTCGTCGGTCTTGATGCCGAAGGCGTGGCCGCTGTCCGGGACGGTGACCAGCACGCCGGAGACCGGGGCGACGACCCGTCCGGAGCTGGGCTCGATGCCGACGCCCTCACCGAGGGCCTTGGACGCGAACACCTTGTCCTTCACGTCGGCCAGCGCGACGACCTTGCCGGCCATCGGGGCTGCCACCACGTCGGTGCGGACCAGCGTGGCCACGCCACCGCCGGCAGCGGCGACGGCCACGGGAGCGGCGGACGGGGCAGCGAGGGCCTCGGCCTTGCGGGCCTTCTCCATGGCGAGGTCGGCCTCGGCCTGGGCGCGATCGGCCTCCTCCTCCGCCTTCTGCTCCGGGGTGCGGTAGTCGGAGATGATGACCAGGATCATCGCGGTGGCGAACGCCGCGGCGATCGAGATGCCGTAGACCCACATCGGGCTGAACACCGGGATGGTGAGCAGGGAGGTGAAGGCGAACACGCTGGTCTTGACGCCGCCGCTGGCCCAGCCGAGCAGGCCGGTGAGGACGCCGCCGACCGCACAGCCGATGAGCATGCGGGGGTAGATCCGCTTGTAGCGCAGGTGGATGCCGTACAGGGACGGCTCCGAGATGCCGCCGAGCAGGCCGGCTGCGAGGGCACCGGTGGCGACCTCCTTCATCTCGGTGTTCCGGTTGCGCCACGCGATGAACAGCACGCCGGCGGTCGCGCCGAAGGCGGCGAAGTTCCACGAACCCATGGGGCCCTGGATGAAGTCGTAGCCGAGGGTGTTGATGTTCACCAGCATGAGCGCGTTCAGCGGCCAGTGCAGGCCCAGCGGCACGAGGAACGGGTAGAGCAGCGGGATGATGATCGCGAACACGATCGGGGCGCTGGTGTTGAGCCACGCGAGTCCGGAACCGAGGCCGTTACCGAGCCAGATTCCGAGCGGGCCGATCAGGAATGCGGTCACCGGAATCATGATCAGCATCGAGAAGAACGGCACGAAGACCATCTGGATGTTCTCCGGGAACACCTTCTTCAGCGCCTTGTAGACCAGGGCGAGAACGGCGACCATGATCAGCGGCACGAACACCTGGCCGCCGTAGTCGTTCAGCTGCATCGGCAGGCCGAAGATGTTGGCGACGCAGGACTGGGTGCCCAGCAGCGGGTTGGTGGTGCAGACGGTGTCTGCGGCCTTCGACAGGCTGATGAACTCGGGGGTCATCATCGCGCCCATGACCGTCGCGCCCACCCACGGGTCGACGTTCAGCTTCTTGGAGGCGTTGTAGGCGACCATGATCGGCAGGAAGTAGAACACCGCGCGCCACATGGCGTCCCAGAACACCCAGCCGGCCGGCTTGTCCGCGGAACGGAAGTCGATGATGCCCAGGGCGTCGAGCACCGCGGCGAACGCGATGATCAGCGACGCGCCCAGCAGCACGCCCAGCAGCGGTCGGAACGAGTCGGACAGGTACTCGAAGAACGCGTCCAGCCAGGCGACCTTGCCGCGGGCCTTGGCCCGCTCGCGGGCCTTCACGTCGGCGTCGGAGACGCCCTTGCCGACATTCGCCATCGCCGGCAGGTTCATGATCTCGTTGAAGGTGGTCTGGACGCCGCCGCCGATGACCACCTGGTAGCGGTCGCCGCTCTGCGGCACGGCCCCCATCACGCCGGGCACCTTCTCGACGGCCTTCACGTCGATGCCGGAGGCGTCCTTCAGTTCGAACCGAAGGCGCGTGGCGCAGTGCGTCAGGCTGAGCACGTTGTCAGCGCCGCCGACGGCGTCGACGATAGCCTCCGCCGTACTTCGCTTCGTCGTGGACTCCATTGTCGATTTCCTTTCCCCGTTCTGGCCCGAAAAACAAAAAAGACCCGAGACGCACTGTGTGCATCTCAGGTCTTGCCCCGTATGGGTAACAACCCTGTTCGAGCGACTCGCTCACGAATGAGGGTAATCCCGGTGGCGCGGGCGCGTCAATCGCGACGTTTCACGAACAGCTCGCACTCGGTGTCGTAGTAGCGGTCGGTGGGCCCGAGGCGGGCCATGCCGAGGCGCTCGCAGACCGCCTGCGAGGCCAGGTTCTGGGGGTAGGTGACGGCGTACACCTCGGTCAGGCCGTGCGCCCAGGCGTTCTCGACCAGGCGCCCGCCGGCCTCGGTGGCGTAGCCGTGGCCCCACGCCCGCGGGTGCAGGTGCCAGCCCACCTCGGTGTCGGCGGTGGGCTCCCCGGTGCCGCTGGCCGGCAGGAGCTTCATCAGGGCCGAGCCGACCGGGACGTCCTCACCCTTCGGCACGATCGCCCACACCCCGTGCACCTCCCCGGTCAGGGCCGACCAGCGGGCGAGGGCGGCCTCGGCGTCGGACCGGTCGATCCACGCCTGCGGGGTGGCGCCGAGGTAGCGGGCCACCTCCCAGCGGGAGTAGATGTCGAAGGCGGCGTCGACGTCGGCGTCGGTCCAGGGACGCAGCACCAGTCGGTCGGTCAGGAGCGTCACGGGCATGGACGCCACCCTAGTCCGGCGGCGATCATGGGCCGGTGCACCCCTTCCCCGATCCCGCCCGGCGTGCCCGGCTGGCCCGGCGGCACGGCCTCCACCCCGGCCACCGTCTCGCCGACGCCGTGTCCGTGACCGCTGCGATGACGGTGCTGCACGCGACCGAGGCGCCCACCGTCCACCTGGCCGTGGCCGCGCGGAGCGAAGGGGTGACGATCGCCGACGTCGACGCCGAGCTCTACCGGCGCCGGACGCTGGTGAAGCAGCTCGCGATGCGGCGCACGCTGTTCGTCTTCCCGCGCGACCTGCTGCCGGCGGCCTGGGGGAGCGCCTCGGCCCGGGTCGCCGCAGCAGAGGGACGCCGGCTCGCGGCCGACATCGAGAAGGCGGGGGCTGCCGCGGACGGTTCGGCCTGGCTGGAGGAGGCGGCCGCCGCCGTGCTCGAGCGCCTGGCGGCCGGCGAGGAACTGGACGCCGCCACCCTGCGCGCCGAGGTCCCCGCGCTGGCCACCCGGATCGTGTTCGGCAGCGGCAAGTGGTCGCAGGAGGCGCCGGTCGCGCCCCGGCTGCTGACGGTGCTGGGGGCGCGGGGCCTGCTCGTGCGCGGGAGCAACGGCGGCCACTGGCGCCTCTCGAAGCCGCGGTGGACGCCGATGGCCTCGTGGCTGGGCGAGGAGCCGGCGCTCCTCCCGGAGGCCGCCGGCTACGCGGAACTCGTCCGGCGCTGGTTGTGGACGTTCGGCCCCGGGACCGAGTCCGACCTCGCATGGTGGCTCGGCGCGACGAAGGCGGCCGTGCGTCGCGCGCCCGCGGACGTGGCGGCGGTCGGCGTCCGCCTGGACTCGGGGGAGACCGGCTGGGTGCTGCCGGGCGACGAGGTGCCGGACGCGCCCGTGGAGCCGTGGGGCGCGCTGCTGCCCACGCTCGACCCCACCACGATGGGGTGGAAGCAGCGGGACTTCTACCTCGACCCCGACGACGTCCCGTTCCTGTTCGACAGCGCCGGCAACGCCGGCACCACCGCCTGGTGGGACGGCCGCGTGGTCGGCTGCTGGGTGCAGGACGCCGACGGGACCGTGCGGGTCGTGTACCGCCGCGACCCCGGTCCGGACGCCCGCGCGGCCCTGGCGCACGAGGCGGCCCGGCTGACGGACTGGATGGGCGGCGAGGTGGTCACGAACGTGTTCGCGTCCCCCCAGGTGCGGGGCGAGCGCCTGCGCTGAGGCCGTCCGGCGGCCGACGCACCGCCGAGGTTTGACGCGGAGGGCGGGGAGCGCGCACTCTGGACGGCATGTGGAACTGACCTCTCGCCCTGTCCCCGCGATCGAAGGTCTCCTGTGTCCGCATCCCTCCTGCTCTCCGGCGTCGCCGCCTCCTTCGGCGCCCGCCCGCTCTTCTCCGGCCTCGACCTGACGCTCGCGCCCGGAGACGTCACCGCGCTCGTCGGACCCAACGGGTCGGGCAAGACCACGCTCCTGCGGATCGTCGCGGGCGAGCACGCCGCCGACAGCGGCACCGTCCGGTTGTCGCCCCCGGGCGCCAGCGTCGGCTACCTGCCGCAGGCGCCGCCCTCGCCGCAGGACACGATCCTCGGCTACGCCCGGCGCCGCACCGGTGTCGGCCCTGCCCAGGAGGCCTTCGAGGCCGCCGCCGACCGCCTCGCCGCGGGGGTGGAGCAGGCAGGGGAGCGGTACGCCCACGCCCTGGAGGTGTGGCTCGCGCTCGGCGGCGCCGACCTCGACGTGCGGCTGGCCGAGGTGCTCGCCCGCCTCGACCTGGACGTCGCCCTCGACCGTCCGCTCGGCAGCCTGTCCGGGGGGCAGGCGGCGCGGGCCGGGCTGGCGACCATCCTCGTCAGCCGCTACGACCTGCTGCTGCTGGACGAGCCGACCAACAACCTCGACGCCGCCGGCCTCGACGCGCTCACGGCGTTCGTCCGGGCCGTGGGCTCGCCGGTGCTGCTGGCCTCGCACGACCGGGAGTTCCTGGACGCCGTGGCCACGTCCGTGCTCGAGCTCGACATCGCGCAACAGGCGGTGAACGCCTACGCCGGGGGCTGGACGGCGTACCGCGAGGAACGCGCGCGGGCCCGCGCCCGGGCCGTCGAGGACTACGAGGCCTCCCTTGCCCAGCGGGACGCCCTCCTCCAGCAGGCGCGGCGCAAGACCGAGTGGGCGCGGGAGGGCCGCGCCAGGGCGGATCGCCTGGGCCCGGGGAACAAGCTGGAGAAGAAGTACCGGGAGGACCGCGCGCGCCGGATGGACCAGCGCGCGGCACGCGTCCGCGACGCCGTCGAGCGCCTGCCGGAGGTGGAGCAACCCCGCAAGGAGTGGGAGCTGCGCTACGCCATCGGCGAGGCTCCCGCGCCCGCCGAGGTGGTGCTCACCCTCGAGTCGGTGGTCGTGGCGCGCGGCGGGTTCCGGCTGGGGCCGGTGTCGGCCCAGGTCGCGCGGGGGGACCGGGTGGCACTGCTCGGGCCGAACGGCGCCGGCAAGTCCACCCTGCTGGACGCCGTGCTGGGCGTCCGGCCCCCGGCGTCCGGGCGGGTCTCGTGGGGAAGCCGCACCCGCGTCGGGACGATCGACCAGGGCCGCACGCTGGTCGGCGGCACCCGCCCGCTGGCGGAGGTGGTCTCCGCCCGCCTCGGCGAGCCCGACCCGGTCGTGGTGCGGACGCTGCTCGCGAAGTTCGGGCTGGGGCCCGAACACGTCGGACGGCCCTGCGACACGCTCTCCCTCGGCGAGCGGACGCGCGCCGCGCTGGCCGTCCTCCAGGGCGGCGCGGTGAACGTCGTCGTGCTCGACGAGCCGACGAACCACCTCGACGCCGCGGCCATCGAGCAGCTGGAGGCCGCCCTGGGCGCGTTCTCCGGCACGCTGCTGATCGTCACCCACGACCGCGCGCTGCTCGACGGGCTGGCGCCGTCGAGCACCTGGGCGTTCCGGCGCGACGGCGACGAGGCGACGGTGGAAGTCCTTGCGGCGGGCTGAGCCGGGACGCCGCGTCCCTCAGAAGGCGAGGAGCGACAGCGACCCGATCGTCGGGTCCAGCAGGCGGGCCAGCAGCAGGGCGGTCCCGGCGGTGCCGACGAACAGGCCGAGGCAGCCGTCCGCGCGGACGCCGCCCGGCCAGTCCAGCGGGTCCTCCGGAGCGGTCGCCAGCAGGTCGGACGCGATCCGCCGCGCGGCCTCGAGGTGCGCGGGTTCGCCGAACACCTCGGCGGCGAGCACGAGCACGTCGAGCGCGCCGCCGGCACCGTGGCACAGCGTGAGCCCGCCCGGGACGGCGGCCAGCCGACCGGCGCGCGCCAGCGCCGCGAGCCGGGTGAGTTCGCGCCCGCAGGCCAGCACACCGGCGTGGGCCTCCGCGGCGATCGCCTCCGCCGGGTAGTCGAGGGCGAGCCCGAGCTGGAGCAGCCGCAGCCGCACCGCGGCGATGCCGGCGGCGCCGTGGCACCACATCACCGGGTAGGTGGGCGGACCGTCCCCCCGAAGGTCCGGCCACCCCCCGGTGACGGGATCGAACCAGGCCGCCTCCCAGCGCAGGCCCGCCGCCACCAGCGGCAGCGCCCGTCCGGCGACCTCGGGGACGGCGGCCGCGGCCTCGGCGAGCGCGAGCACCACCCCGGAGACCCCGTGCGCCAGTCCGCACAGCGCCTCCTCCTCGGGCCAGCACGCGCCTTCGCCGTCGCGGCGCGCGCCGTCGACGAGCGCGTCGACGACCGCGGCCACCTCCCTCGACCCCGTGCGGACCAGCGCCAGCAGGTCGCCGGCCAATCCCCCGCCGAGATCGAAGCCCCTGCCCCCGACGGGTGCGGAGCACGTCCTTGCGGCCGCGAGGTCCACCCCGGTGGACCCGCCGAGCAGGCCGGGCGCGCCCTCCGTCGCGCCGGCGGCCCGTCCGACATCGCGGCCGAGGGTGCGCAGTGCCCAGGCGATGCCCGCGTTGCCGTCGTAGAGCGCGCTGCGACCAGCGCTCAACGCCAACGGTTCCCCCCTCTGGTCGAGCTCCCAGGTCCCCCATCCGCACTGGTTCCCCTGGGGCACTGCGCACGTCTGCAGGGCGTCCACGCACCGGGCGAGCGCACGCTCCACCAGCGGGACGCCGACCGGCTCCGCGGTCATCGTCGTCCTCCTCGAAGATGGGGACGGTCCGGGTCGAGCCCGGCGGCACGGAAGGCCGTCGCCGCGGCGTCGAGCGGGTCGCCACCGGCGGCGAAGCCGTCGGCGAGGACCTCGCACCGCTGCTGGCCGAAGCTCTGTTCCGTGCCCGGATCCTCTGCCCAGCACATGCCGGGCACCAGCGGCGCGGCCAGCGGCACGGCACCGGCCGGGTCGACGAGGTCGGCCAGCGGCGGCAGCAGGGCGAACACGGCGTCGCGGTCGGCGTCGCGGACGTAGAGCACCACGGCGTCGGGACGGCCGAGCATCCCCGGCTGCGCCGCGATCTTCAGCGACCAGGCCAGCCCGGCGGCGTCCAGCGCCTCCGGAAGCCGGCGGGCGAGCTCGAGCACCCGGTGCGGCAGCACGGCGAGGTACACCCGGGTCACGTCGGGTCGGGCGCTGGTGACGTCCCAGCCGCCACCCCAGGCCCGCCACCAGCCCTCGGCCTCGTAGCCGCCCGCACGGGCGACGGCGACCACCACGTCCCCGGTCCTGGCGGGACGCCCGGGTCGCCCGGGCACCGAGTAGTCGCCCAGGGACACCGCACGGGACGCCCCGTCCGGCCCGGTGACGACGATGGTGCCGGCCAGGCCGGTGCCGGTGACCCGGCAGCCCGGGGCCCAGCGGCGGCTGTGCGCCACCCGGAGCTGGCCGGCGAGCGGGGGAGCCCCCGGCGCGGGCGCCGGGGCCTCCACCCCCTCCCGCGCCGCGGCGTACCAGCCGGCGTACAGGTCCCCCCCGGCCTGCCACACCCGGTGCGCCTCGCGGATCGCCTGCTCATGCATGGGCGCACTCCCTCCGGTGCGCCCCTGCCGCCCGGCGGGCCTGGTCGAGCAGGGTCGTCACGCTGCCGTCGGCGTCCGGTGTCCCCCCGCCGACCAGGACGCCGACGGCCTGCTGGTAGGCCGCCACGAGCAGCCGCACGCACCACAGCGCGTGGGCCGGCTCCGGAGCGGGACCTCCCGCGGCGCGGTAGGCCGCGTGGAGGCGTCGCCAGGCGAGGTCGCTCCAGCCGGTGGCGACCAGGTCGGCCACGACGCGGGCACCGGCCAGGTCCCAGGACGGGTCGCCCCGGCCGGCGGACTCCCAGTCGATGAGCCGGGCGCCGTCCGGCCCGACCAGCACGTTCGTCGCGCTGACGTCCCCGTGGGCCCAGCCGTCGGCCCGCCAGGCGGCCTTCGCGGCGACGGCCACGTCGGCCAGGTCGGCCGCCGTCTCGAGCACGCGGGCGGGCACCTCGTGGTGCCGGGCGGAGTGCATGTGGGGCGGGAGCGCGTCCCGCATCGGCCAGGGCAGGTCCATCGCCGGTGTGGACGATCCGGCGCGCAGGCGGTGCAGGCCAGCCAGCGCGACCCCGACGGACGCGAACGCCTCGCTCAGCGCCCCGACGTCGCCGGACTGCGAGAGCTCGGCGAGGGAGCGTCCCTCGACCGCCGACAGCCACAGTTCGTGCGGGGTGCCCTGCGGGAGCGCCCGCGGCGCGGTGCCGGACGCGGCCAGGCGGCTGACCACCGCACGTTCGCGGGCCACCGTGTCCTCGCCGTTCAGCAGCGCCGCCTCACCCGTCCCCTTCACGAACGCCACCGGACGCCCGTCCCGCGCGAGGCGCAGCACGGGGTTGGACCCGTCGATCCGGGTCACGGTCACCACGCCCGCCAGCGCAGCGGACGCGTCCACCAGCCCGGTGCGCACGGCCTGGGCCAGCACGGCGGCGGCGCTCGTCACGACGCCCCTCCCTGGAGCTCGACGCGCAGCTCCCGGACCTCCACCGGTACGCCGGAGACCTCGCCGGGGACGCGCGCCCGGTCGGCGGCGGCGGTCGCCGGGTCGACGTAGACCACGATCCCCGCGACGGTCCCGACCTCGCCGATGTCCACGCCGGTGACGCCGGGCAGCGCGAGGAACGCGTCCTCCACCTGCTCCTTGACCGGGCGTACCCGCTCGGCGTCGGCAGCGGAAAGGGCCATGGCTCCTCCTTCGGGTCGGTTATGGGAGCGGACGTGCCGTCGCCTGATACGAGGGGGCCCCGGCGATCTCGCGCCGGGGCCCCCGTCGTGCGAACCACTACTGTCCGGTGCCCTGTTCCAGGCCCGCGAGGTAGGCGGCCCAGTACGAGGCATCCATCGCCGGGCCGGTCACACCCGGGTCACCGGGGGTGCAGGCCAGGCTGGGGCACGCCAACGTCGGGCACGCCAACGTCGGGCAGGCCAGCGTCGGGCACGCCAGCGTCGGGCACGCCAACGTCGGGCAGGCCCTGGTGGGGCACACCAGGGTCGGGCAGGCGCGGGTGGGGCACACCCGCGTCGGGCACAGCCGGGTCGGGCACGTCACCACGGACGGGCAGGCGATGCTCGGGCAGACCGCCCACGACAGCCGCGGCACCAGGGTGTCGCCGATGCCCTGCGCGTCCCCGGCCTCCTGCGCGGCCGGTGCGGCAGCCCCGCTCGCCGCGGCGTAGCCCTCGGCGTAGCCCGCCGAGTACGCGTCCGCCTCGCCGTACCCGTAGTCGAGGTGCTCGCCGTCGAAGCCGTCGACGGGGAACTCGACCGGCCCGCCGGGCGGCCCACCGCACACCGGCCCGGACACGACGCAGATCGGCGTCCGGGTGATGTCGTTGCAGACCACCGGCATCGTCGGGCAGACGATCGTCCGGGTCGGGCAGATCGTCAGCAGGCTCCGGCAGACCACGGCCAGCGTGTTCACGCAGCCCGTGGCCGGCCGGGTGAAGCAGGTCGCAGCCCGCGTCGGGCAGAGCACCGGCGTGGACGGACAGACCACCCGGGTGAACCGCTCGCAGATCACCGGCGAGGTCAGTGTGAACGTCCCTCCGGTGAGCATGGTCACGTCCAGCTCGCCGAGGACGTCGGCGATCGGGTTGGCGAAGGTGTTCGCCCCGTCCGTCGAACCGGCGAACAGCAGTCCCACGACGTGCCGGTCGTCGGTCATGATCACCGATCCCGAGTCCCCGTGGTCGGAGAAGCGCGTCGACCGCGTGGTGTCGGTGGCGATGCGCAGCTGGTTCTTCAGCGTCCGCAGCCCCACCCCGTCCCCGTAGTCGACGGACACGGTGAAGTCGAGCGACTCCACGGTGCCGTAGGTGAGCTCGGTCGTGCGCCCGCGCTTGCGGACGGCCTGGTGCAGGACGGCGGCCGCCGTGCCCGCCACCGCGCCGATCCCGGTCACCTCAGCCTTCCACGCGCGCCCGGCGTCGAGCCGGGTCACCGACCCGTCCACGTGCTCGCTGATGACCGCCCGGGCGAGCGTGCCGAACTCGTCCCCGGGCGGGCTGCCCCCGTCCACGCGGCCCGGCTGACACTGGCGGTCGGACGTCGACCACCCGGTGTCCACGGCCGCCACGTGGAAGTTGGACAGCGCCATGGTGTCGCCGGTGGCGTTGTCCCTGACCAGGGCGCCGAGCGTGCCCACCATCACGTAGTTGCCGGGGGTCTCGACCTCCGGCGGCGTGAGGTAGAAGCTGCGCGATGGTCCCATGGAGATCCCGCCCAGCAGCGGGGTGTAGGTGCCCGCGTCGACGAGGGCGTCGGCCCCCAGGCGCTCCCAGCGGGGCGACTGGAGCTCGACGCTCATCTCCTGCACGTCGGTCCGGATGCCGTCGATCTCCGCCGGGATGGCGTTGGCCTTCGACAGCCGCCCGGGCGGCACCTTCTTGTCGACGTAGACCACGATCGACAACTCGCCTGTCGGCCTGCCGTCGGTGATCTTCTCCGCGATGTCCACGGCGTTGACGCCGGGACGCGCGATGAGCTCGTCCTCCACCCTGGCCTTGACCGGTCGGATGGCGGCCCGAATCTCGTTGTTCATGGCCTGATCCCTTCCCTCCCCCTCGGTGTGGGGTCGTCGGCCATCCGACCCGGGTGCACGACGGGTGATACCGGGCGGCAGCGGTGTATCAGGAGGGGGGAAGGATGCCTCTAGGAAAGTGCGCAGGCCGACTTCTACGCTGAGACCGGCCGGTACGACGAGGGAGGCTCCCGTGATCCGTGTGCTTGACCCTGCCACCGCTGTGCAGCGGCCCGTGCGGGCGCGGAGATGGGAGGACGGCGACCGTCGCAGGGCGCCCGCGCAGCTGCGGCCCACCGTGTACGTGGCCGAGAAGCTGCTGGTCCGGGGGGACCAGGCCGACCAGGGCATCGAGCCGAAGGTCGCCGCCCTGCTGGCCGAGCGCTTCGGCTGGACGCTCTCGCCGGTCCGCAAGCCCGAGCCGCGCCGGGAGTACCGCCTGGACGTGAAGCTGGAGTCCCGGCGTCCCCAGGTGCTCACCCTCTCGGTGGCCGAGGGCAGGCTGGCCGCACCTCCGGACGCCTGGCTGGCGCTCCAGCACATCGCCGACGAGTTCCCCGAGCTCGCCGGCGAGTTCGAGCTGGTGCACGTTCTCGCCGCGACCACGCTCACCGGCGTGGGCGGCTACTGGAGCGGGATCGGGGGCTACTGGAGCGGCATCGGCGGCTACTGGAGCGGGATCGGCGGCTACTGGAGCGGCATCGGTACCTCCAGCACGCCCGGCGAGTACGGCGTGCCCGGCCTGGGCGGCCGCTCCCCGGTCGCGCTGGTGGTGGCCGACCCGGCGCTCACCGCGCCGAAGGTCGCCCGGCCGCCCGTGGTGGTCATGCCCGACACCGGCATCGGCGTCCACCCCTGGTTCCCGGACCTCTCCGCCCAGCCGCTCGCCTTCCCGCCGCCGCCGGCCTCCGGCGTCGAGGTGAAGGGCTCCCCTGTGGCGGACGTCGACGACGGCGTCACCGACTACCTCACCGGCGACATCCAGCGACTCGCGGGGCACGGGACGTTCATCGCCGGCATCGTCCGGCAGGCCTGCCCGTCCGCACGGCTGGAGGCGCACGCGGTGATGGCGTCCTCCGGGGTCATGGAGGAGGACGTCCTGCTCGACGACCTGCACGACCTGCTCGAACGGCAGCTCGGCGCCCTCGAGTCCGGCGACGCCGCCGGTGTAGTGGACGTGCTGACCCTGTCGGTCGGCTACTACCACGAGGAGGGTGCGGACGCCGACGACGCCAGCATCGCGCAGGTGCTGCGCGACCTCGGGCGAGCCGGCGTGCTCGTCGTCGCCGGCGCCGGCAACGACGCCACGACCGAGCCGATGCTGCCGGCCGGCTTCGCCGGCGGGCCGGCGGAGGCGTCCGCGCTGCCGCTGGTGAGCGTGGGCTCGCTGAACCCCAACGGGGCGTCGGTCTCGCTGTTCTCCAACGCCGGGGAGTGGGTGACCACCTATCGCACCGGCGCCGCCATCGTCTCGACGCTGCCGGTCAACATGAACGCCGGGGTGCAGTCCTCGTCCCGCGTCGACGGGGACGCGTCCCTCACCCCCGCCCAGCGGCGGGCCCTGCACGCGGGCGTCGGGCAACCCCCGAAGGACCGCAGCACGATCGACCGCGACGACTACTCCGGTGGCTTCGGCGTGTGGAGCGGCACCTCCTTCGCCACCCCGGTGCTCGCCGGCGAGCTGGCCCGGGCGCTGCTGGAGAAGGGCACGGACGCGGTCGACCTGTCCTCGATGCTCGACCGCGGCTGGGCCGCGCTGTCGTCCGTCCTCGGGCTGGACCGGCCGTGAGTGCCACCGCCTCGCTCGGCGCGCGCGCAGCGCAGGCCTTCGTCGCCTACCGGGACGGGGACCGAGAGCAGCTGCGCGAACTGGTCGCCCTGCTGACGCCGCTGCTGTGGCACACCGCCCGCTCCCAGCACGCGCCCCGCGAGATCGCGGAGGACGCCATCCAGACCGCGTGGCTGCGCCTGGTGGACGCCGCGGACACCATCACCGACCCCCGGGGGGTCGTCTCCTGGCTCGTGGTGACCGTGAAGCGCGAGACGTGGCGGCTGCTGCGCCTCGCCGGCCGGGAGACCACGCCGGAGTCCGGCGTGCCCGACGTCACCGACGCCGTCACGCCGGAGGACGCCGCCGTCTCCGGCGACCAGCAGCGGGTGCTGTGGGCGCACGTCGACGAACTGCCCGAACGCTGCCGGGCCCTGCTCCGCGTGATCGCCTTCGCCCCGGCTCCCGACTACGCGGGGGTCGCGGCCAGCCTCGGCATGCCCGTGGGCAGCATCGGTCCCACGCGCGGACGGTGCCTGGCCAAGCTCCGCACGATCCTGCTCTCCGACCCCAGATGGGAGGCCTGACATGCCCGAAGAGTTCCCTGACGGCCTCATCGACGAGGTGGACGATCGGATCCTCGCCGGCCTGGCGACGCTGTACGAGACCATCGACCCGGTGCCGCCGGGCCTGCTGGAGCGCATCGACTTCGCCCTGGCGGTGGCCGAGCTGGAGGCCGACATCGCCGAGCTCAGCCGCGGCGACCTGGTCGGCGTCCGCGGTGAGGAGACCGACTCGGTCACCTTCACCAGCGGGACGCTGAGCCTGATGGTGACCACGGCCGCCTCCGCCCACCACGTCCGCATCGACGGCTGGGTGACCAGCCCCGGTGCAGAGGTGGACGTCGTCGGTGAGGGGCTGACCCGCACCACCGTGGCCGACGAGGCCGGGCGCTTCTCGGTCGAGGGCGTCCCCCGCGGGCGGGCGCACTTCGTGGTCCGCCGCGAGGGCTACCGTCCGGTGATCACGCCGTCGATGGAGATCTGACGACGACGGTTCCTGCACAGGCCCTGGCCCGCGCGCGGGACCTGCGGCTCGCCAGCCTGGCGGACAACGCCGCCGGGCGGGCCGTGCGCGCCGCCCGGACGCTGCGGACCGCGCTGTCGCTGCTGCCACCCGTGGACACCCCGGCACCGCGCGAGGTGGACGTCGTGCGGGTGTCGTGCCTGCTCACGCTCGCCCTGTCGGAGCTGGCGACCGGCGGGCTGGTGGCGGCAGAGCCGCACCTCGCCGACGCCCGGCGGATCGCCGGGGACGACCCGGAGCTGCTGGCCCGGTGGCGCTGCCAGCGCGGGAACATCCTGGGCCGGTGCGGCGACTTCGCCACGGCGGCCGCGGAGCTGGCCGTCGTGGTGGACGAGCCGCAGTGGTTCACCACCGTCGAGCGCTGCGCGATGCTGCTGAACCGCGGCATGGTGTTCGTCGAGCTGGGACGCCCGGAGGAGGCGGCGGCGGCCTTCCGCGGCGCGTCCGCCCTGGCCGCGGAGGCCGGCGACCCCCGGCACCTGTTCATGGCCGAGCACAACCTCGGCTACGCCCTCTACCTCACCGGCGACCTGCCCGCTGCCCTGGCCACGATGGCCGCGGCAGAGGAGATGCCCGCGGACGTCTTCCGGGGGCCGTCCCTGCTCGACCTGGGCCGGGTGCTGGGAGAGGCGGGCCTGCTGGACGAGGCCCTGTCGGCGCTCGACCGCGCCCGGCGCGCCTGCCGTCCGCGGCAGGACCAGCTCCTTCGCGCGGAGATCGACCTCGAGCGCGCCCGCATCCTGCGCCTGGCCGGCGAGGTCGCGGAGGCCGGGGCAGCCGCCCGCGCGTCCCGCGAGCGGTTCGCGCGGCTGGGGGCCGCCGCGCCGGCGGCCCGGGCCGACCTCACCGTGCTCGACTGCGCCCTCAGCCGTGGCCGGGGCCTCGCCCGGGTGCTCGACGGGGCGCTGGCCGACGAGGCGGTGGCCGTCGACCTCGGGGACGCGGAACTGCGCGCCCGCAGCATCGCCGTGGCGGCCGAGGCCGCCGCGCGCCTGGGACGGCCGGACGTCGCCCGCGCGGCGCTGCGCCGCTACCCGTCCGACTCGTTCGGGCTGGTCGTGCACCTGCGCCACGCCTACGCCGCAGCGCTCACCGACGTGGCGTCCGGGCGATCGCCGGGACGCCGCCTGGCCGCCGCGGCCTCGGACCTGGCGGCCAGCCAGGCGGTCAGTGCGTCGCTGGACTCGCGCGCGGCCCGCAAGGTGCTCAGCCTCCGGCTGGCCGGCCTCGACACCGCGCTCGCGGTCGGCCGCGGGCCGGGCGCGGTGCTGGCGTCCCTGGAGCGGTGGAGCAGCCGGGGACTCCCGGTGGTCCGTCCGCCCGACGACCCCCGCCAGGCAGCGCTGACCCGCCGGCTGCGGGCGCTTTCGCAGGCGTTGCGGGACGAGCCGTCCGGGCCGGGCGCCGCCGGGCGCCGCGCGGAGGTCGACCGCCTCCAGCGGGAGCTGCTCGACCTGGGGCTCGCGCAGCGCCAGGCGGACGCCACGTCCCACCCGCTGCCCACGCTGGAGGAGGCGCTCGACACCCTGGCCGCGGAGGGACGAGCCCTGCTGCGGCTGTTCGCGCACGAGGGGGCGCTGTGGGGCGTGGCCGTGATGGGGGGCCGCCGCCGGCTGGCCCGGCTGGCCGGCCTCGGCGAGTGCCTCGAGGTGACCCGGCGGCTGCGGGCCGACCTGCGCGCCGCAGCCCACCAGCCGCCCGCCCCGCTGGGCGCCGCCATCGCGTCTTCGCTGGCCGCCGGGCTCGGCTGGCTGGACGACGTGGTCCTCGGGCCGTGGCGGCAGGGGCCGTCGACCGGGCTCGTGGTGATCGGCAGCCACGCGGTGGCGTCGGTGCCGTGGGGGCTGCTGCCCACGCTCGGCGGCGTCCCGGTGACCGTCGCCCGTTCGGTGACCGAGTGGGCCGCGGGGCGGAGCGTGACCGCCCGTCCGGCGGTGCAGGTGCTCACCGGTCCCGGGCTCACCCACGCCGACGCGGAAGGACGCCGTGTCGCGGCAGCCTGGCCGTCGGCCCGGCTGGCGGTGCAGGCGGGTTCTTCCGACCTCGTCGCAGCGCTCGAGGGGGCGGACGTGGTGCACGTGGCGGCGCACGGGCAGCACCGGGCGGCCAGCCCGCTGTTCTCCTCGTTGCGCATGGCCGACGGCGAGGTCTTCGCCCACGAGTTGCCCGCCGGGCGGGTGCGGGCGCGACACGTCGTGCTGTCGGCCTGCGACGTCGCGACGGCCCAGGTGCGTCCTGGCGACGAGCCCCTCGGACTCGCCGACACGCTGCTCTCACTCGGGGTCGGCTCGGTCGTGGCAGCCGTCGCGCCGGTGGCCGACGACACCACCGCAGCGGTGATGGCCGCCTACCACCAGGGCCTGCGTCGCGGGCTGCCCAGCGACGAGGCCCTCGCCGCCGCCGGGCCGGGCTCGCCGTTCGTCGTCCTCGGCTCGCCATGGCGCGCTCGAAACGGGGCGGATCCGGCGGGCTCGGACACCTTCCCCGCGGCGTGATCGAGTATTACCCTGTACTACATGCCCGCACCGCAACGTCGCACGCTCGTGTACTCCGTCCGGCTCAGCCCGCAGGAGAGCAACGCCATCCAGAAGATCGCGGACGCCCGCCACCTGCCGGCGTCCACCCTCGTCCGCGCCTGGATCCTCGACCGGCTCGACGCCGAGCAGCGGGCCTGATGCTCGGAGCCAAGCCCACCCTGGCCGGGGAGGTGGTGACGCTGCGTCCGGTGACCGCCGCGGACGCTGCCACCCTCAAGGAGCTGATGGCCGACCCCGAGGTCGGCGTCCTCACCGGCTCGGTGCACTCCCGGGCGGAGGCCGCGGACGAGCAGTACACCCTGGACCAGCTGCGCGAGGTCTACGGACGCTGGGCGGTCGCGGACGACCGCGTGGTGTGGGTGATCGTCGAGAACGCCACCGGACGCGTCGTCGGCGAGTCGGTCCTGAACGACCTCGACGAGGACAACCTGAGCTGCGGCTTCCGGATCTGGATCAGCGGCGCCACCGGACGCGGCCTCGGCACGGAAGCCGTCCGCCTGAGCGTCGGCCACGCCTTCGCCGTCGGGCTGCACCGGGTGGAGCTGGAGGTCTACGACTTCAACCCGCGCGCCCGGCACGTCTACGAGAAGGTCGGGTTCGTGCACGAGGGCACCCGGCGCGAGGCCCTGCGGTTCGAGGACGGGTGGGTCGACTGCCACGTGATGGGCCTGCTGGCCACGCAGTGGCGCGGGTGAGTCCGGCGCCGCCGGGCGATGTGGCAGGGTTCGGGTGAGCGAAAGGACTGCGATGCGGTTGTTGTTCCTCGGTGCCGGGGCCATCGGCACCTACGTGGGCGGCTCGCTGGCCGCCGCCGGGCACCACGTCACCTACAGCGAGCAGCCGGAGGCCGCCGCCGTCATCGCCGAGCAGGGGCTCCGGCTGACCAGGGACGGGCGCACGACCCCCGTCCGCGACTTCGCCATCTTCGGCTCCGCCGCCGAGGCGCTCGCCGCGGGGCCGCACGACGCCTGCGTGTTCGCCCTGAAGTCCTTCGACACCGAGCCGGCCCTCGACGGGCTGGTCGCGACCGGCGCAGAGCTGCCGCCCGTGCTGTCGCTCCAGAACGGGGTGGACAACGAGCCCGCGATCGCCGCCCGCCTCGGCGCGGACCGGGTGATCACCGGGACGGTGACGACCGCCGTCGGCAAGCCCGGGATCGGACAGGTGGTCGAGGAGAAGCGGCGCGGCATCGGCATCGCCCTCGACCACCCGCTCGGTGAGCGCCTGGTCTCCGCGCTGAACGACGCCGGGCTGAACGGCGTCGGCTACCCGCACGCGGGGCCGATGAAGTGGTCGAAGCTGCTCACCAACCTCACCGGGAACGCGACGTCGGCGATCCTCGACGAGCCGGTCTCCGCGCTGTTCGCCGACCGGCGGCTGTACGAGGTGGAACTCGCCGTCCTGCGCGAGTGCCTCGCCGTGATGGAGGCCCTCGGCCACAAGCCGGTCGACCTGCCCGGCACCCCCGTACGCGCCCTCGCGCTCGCGGCGACACGGCTCCCGCGCTTCATCGCCCAGCCCGCGCTCACCCGGGCCCTGGGCGGCGGACGGGGCGACAAGATGCCGTCCTTCCACATCGACCTGCACTCCGGGCGCGGCCGCACGGAGGTCCGCTACCTCAACGGCGCCGTGGTCCGCCACGGCGAGCAGCACGGCGTCCCCACCCCGGTGAACCGCGTCCTCACCGAGACCCTCGAGGCGCTCAGCGCCGGCACCCTCAGCCTCGAGACCTTCCGCCACTCCCCGGAGGCGTTGCTCGCCCTCCTGTGAGGCCGGTCAGCCCCCGGCCAGGTGGACGGGGATCCGGCGGTGGCCGAAATCGCCGGCGGCGTCGGCGAAGCAGCCGGCGATCACGGTGTCGCAGTCCGGGCAGCGGCCGTCCGCGGTGAGGCGGTACTCGAGGATCTGGTACCAGTCGCGCCGCACCAGGGCCTGGCCGCACTCCGGGCACCAGGTGGTCTCGCCGTCCGGGTCGTGCACGTTGCCGGTGTAGACGTGGTGCAGTCCCTCCTCCCGGGCGATCCGGCGTGCCCGGCGCAGCGTGGCGGGCGGGGTCGGCGGGACGTCCATCAGGTGGTGGGACGGGTGGAACGCGGAGAAGTGCAGAGGGACGTCCGGACCGAGCTCGCTCGCCACCCATCCCGACAGCCGGCGCACCTCGTCGTCGGAGTCGTTGTGGCCGGGGATCAGCAGCGTGGTCAGCTCCACCCAGACCGGCGTCTCGTGCACCAGGTAGCTGATGGTGTCCAGCACCGGCTGCAGGTGCGAGCGGGTCAGCCGGGTGTAGAACTCCTCGCTGAACGACTTCAGGTCGACGTTCGCCGCGTCGATGTGGGCGAAGAACTCCCGCCGCGGCTCGGGGTTGACGTAGCCGGCGGTCACCGCGACCGTCTTCAGGCCCGCCTCGTGGCAGGCGTCCGCCGCGTCCATCGCGTACTCGGCGAAGATCACCGGGTCGTTGTAGGTGAAGGCCACGCTGCGGCAGCCCCACTGTGTCGCCGCCCGGGCGATGGACGCCGGCGAGGCGGCGTCCTGCAACCGGTCGGCGTCCCGGGACGTGCTGATGTCCCAGTTCTGGCAGTACCGGCAGGCGAGGTTGCAGCCGACCGTGCCGAAGGAGAGCACGCTGCTGCCCGGATAGAAGTGGGCCAGCGGCTTCTTCTCGATCGGGTCGACGCAGAAGCCGGACGCCAGCCCGTAGGTGGTCAGCACCAGCTGCGACCCGTCGCGCCGCCGGACGAAGCAGGCGCCGCGCTGGCCGTCCCTCAGCTTGCACTCCTGCGGGCACAGGTCGCACTGGAGCCGGCCGTCGTCGAGGGCGTGCCACCAGCGCGCGGGATGGGGCGTCGCCATGTCGTCACCCCCGGCCGGCCAGCGTCGGGGCCGGCACCGCCGGCTCCTGCTCCTGCCAGCTGGACACGGTGAAGCGGGCCACGCAGAGCTCCAGGTCCCAGAACGACACCGGCAGCCCCGCCTTGTGCAGCAGGTGCTCGACGAAGTCCTCCGGGTCGGGCAGCTGCTCCCACACCTGGGGGAGGAACACCCCCCGGTGCCCGTGCCAGGACAGCACCACCCCGTCGACGCCGGGATGCAGCCGCGCGAGCAGTTCGGTGCGCGAACAGCACTCCACCGGGCTCATCGGCGAGAGCACCGACACCTCGATCCGCACCCGCGGCACCTCCTGCGCGGCGACCGGCGGGAACCGGGGGTCGTGGAACGCCGCGGCGCACGCGTTGCGCAGCACGTCCTCGCGCAGGGTGCGGTGCGGCTCGATCGAGCCGATGCACCCGCGCAGCCGTCCGCGCTCGGTGAGCGTCACGAACGCCGCCCCGGGGTCGTCCAGCCAGTCGGGGTCGTCCGGCGATCGCGGGGGACGGCTTCCCCGGGAGGCGATGGCCCCGCGGGCGAGGCCCAGCAGGACCGTGCCCGCCCGGGGGTCGGACGCGGGCCCGGAACGCTCGGCGGTCGCGCGGGCGCTGGTCGGGTTCAGGTCAACCTTGGTCACTTCGCACCTCCTCGAAACGAACGGTGGCGTAGCCCACGACCCTGGCGCGGTCGCCGGCGGTGTCTCCGGAATTTCGGGCGTCGACGAGCACCGGACGCAGCCCGCGCGCCCGCGCGACGACGACCATGCCGTTCACCCCGACGGCCCCGCACGCCCGGCGCTCGGGCAGCGGCCACCGCAGGGCGAGGATGCGCCGCACGGTGTCGGCGTCCATCGCCCTCGCGTCCGCGTAGGGCCGGTAGTGGGACAGGTCGGAACTGATCAGCACCAGCGTCTCCGGCCCTCCCCAGCACGCCTCGATCACCTGGGCGACGTCCTCCGGCGTCGCGTCCCCCACCACCAGCGGCACCAGCGTGAAGGTGTCGAGCACCCTCTGGAGGAACGGGAGCTGGACCTCCAGGGAGTGCTCGCGCTCGTGCGGCGCGTCCCACCGGACGACCTGCGGCAGGCGCAGCAGCCCGTCCGCCGGCTCGACCGGCACCTCGCCCAGGGGTGTCGCGAAACGGTCGGACGTGGGCAGCGCGAGCCCGGGGAACGGCACGTAGTGGGACGGGCCGAGCAGGACCACCCTGCTGATGCGGGTGCGCAGGGCCTCCACCTGGACATAGCCCAGGGCTGCGGTGGGGCCGGAGTAGGCGTAGCCGGCGTGGGGGACGATCATCGCCCGTGGCGGGCCTCCCGGGACGCCGCTCGTGCGGGCCGCGGCGAGCAGGCGGTCGAGGTCACGGCGAAGGTCATCGGGTCGCCCGGGGTAGAAGCGCCCGGAGACTGCGGGTTGACGCACGGTCGCCATCGACATCGCCCCCACCCCAGACGCTACTCCGCTCGTGCGGGCCTCGGGGGCCCGGGGGGCGAAGAACCGCCGGACCGGCGGGGTCGTGGCCGTCGGGGGCCTGCGCGGCAGGCCCCTTCGGAGGGGGTGAACGTCGGGCCGGGAGCGCCTCTCGGCGCGTGGCCGCTCGTAGCGGCGAATGTTGGAGCCCGGGGCTACCGCGGCCCGACGCCTCGGACAGGATAGGCCGTGGCCTCCCCGGAACCAAGCACGCCCGGCTACTCCAGCTCGCCCGCCCGCCACAGCCGGGCGCCCGCGGTGAGGTCGTCGGCCATGACCTGGAGGCGCCCGGCCTGGATCACCGCGCGGGCCCCTTCGGTGACGTCCGCGCGGCCGGAGGAGACGACGCGGCAGAACGCGGCGGCACGTTCGAGCGCCACCGCGAAGTCACCGTCGAACACGCCGTGCAGGATCTCGTCCGCGACCCGCCGCACCTCGTCGGGGCCCGGCGGCTCCACCCCGGCCACCGCGTGGTTGGGCTCGGTGAAGCGGATCCCCGCGGCGTACTCGCGCGCGGCGCCGTGCGGGTCGGTGGTCACCCACTCCCGCAGGAGGTACAGCCGCCAGAGCACGCCCGGGAGCGAGCGGGCGGGACGGGACGCCCACAGGTCGGCCAGCGTGCCGAGCCCGATGTCGTCGGCGAGCGCGACGAGACGCGCGGTGACGGCGGGATCGGTGGCCGCCCGTCCGGTGTGCAGCAGGGCCGCCGCCGTCTCGTGGGCGGCATGCAGCTGCGCGATCGGGTCGGACGGCTGCCCGAGCGCCTCCAGCGCTCCCGGCTCCCGATAGCTCGGACGCCTCGGCTTGTGCGGCTCGCTCATCGGGCAAGGGTAGCCCGCGGCCCCGTCCCGCCTGCCCGCGCGCCCCGCCCCGCCCACCCCCCGATCCGCGTTCGCTGCCGAGCGCAACTCGCGCCACCGGAATTCCGGTGGCGCGAGTTGCGCTCTGCAGCAGGAACGAGGGAAAGGCGCGGGCCGACGCGGCCGGCGAGGGGGGTCCGGCCTCAGGAGGCCAGGACCTCCTCGATGGAGGTGTGGTCGTGACCCCAGGCCTCGGCGACCGGTCCGCTGGTGAGCACGCCGTCGAACGTCGACAGGCCGCGGGCCAGTGTCGTGTCGGACGCGAGCGCGGCGCGCCAGCCGAGGTCGGCGATGCGGGTGACGTAGGGCAGCGTGGCGTTCGTCAGCGCGTAGGTCGAGGTCACCGGGACGGCGCCCGGCATGTTCGCGACAGCGTAGAACACCGCGTCGTGCACCCCGTAGGTGGGGTCGGCGTGGGTGGTCGCGTGGGTGTCGGCGAAGCAGCCGCCCTGGTCCACGGCGATGTCGACGAAGACCGAGCCGGGCTTGGCGCCGGCCACCATCTCGTTGGTCACCAGCTTGGGCGCCCGCGCACCCGGCACCAGCACGGAGCCGATCACCAGGTCGGCGTCGCGGATCGCCGCCTCGATCGCGTACGCGGTGGACATCTGGGTCTTCACCTGGCCGGCGAACTCCGAGTCGAGCTGCACCAACCGGTCGGTCGAGATGTCGAGGATGGTCACGTCCGCACGGAGGCCGTGCGCGATCTGGGCCGCGTTCAGGCCGGCCACCCCGCCGCCGATCACGACCACCTTGCCGGGGGTGACGCCGGGGACGCCGGGCAGCAGCACCCCGTCACCACCGGCGTGCTTGAGCAGCGCGTTGGTGCCGGCGAGGACGGACAGGCGTCCGGCCACCTCGCTCATCGGACGCAGCAGCGGCAGCGCGCCGGCGTCGGTCTGCACGGTCTCGTAGGCGATCGCGGTCGTGCCGGACGCGAGCAGCGCCTCGGTCTGCGGGCGGTCGGCGGCGAGGTGGAGGTAGGTGAACAGCACCTGGTCGGCGCGCAGGAACCCGTACTCGGCTGCGATCGGTTCCTTCACCTTCAGCAGCAGGTCGGCGGTGCCCCAGACGTCCGCGGCATCGGGCACGATGGTCGCGCCGGCGAGGGTGTAGGCGTCATCGCTGATCGCCGAGCCGACCCCGGCACCGGCCTGGACGAACACCTCGTGCCCGCGGCGGGTGAGGTGGTCCACCCCGGCGGGGGTGATCGCGACGCGGTTCTCCTGGCTCTTGATCTCGGTGGGGATGCCGATCTTCATGGGTCTGCTGCCTTTCCGTCTCCCGGCCTGCCACCGGTGGTCGGCAGAGAGTGTGGCGGCGTCGCCCGTCCGTGCGCCTCCCGCGGAAACGAGATCGAAAGAATCCTCGGCTACCCTGCAACACGTGACCGGCAAGGGTGTTACGGGCCGGGCGGAGCGGCCGAAGAATCCCCGCGCGCTGGACGGGATCGACCGGCGCCTGCTTCGCCTGCTCATGCGCAATGGACGCGTCTCGAACAGTCGCCTCGCACAGGAGGCGAGCGTCGCGGAGTCGACCGCGCACACACGCGTGGCCGGGCTGATCGAATCCGGTGTCATCCGCGGCTTCCACGCCGCCGTCGACCTCGCTGCGGTCGGCTTCCCGATCCAGGCGCTCATCCTCGTCCGGCTCCAGGACAGCGCGCGTCCACGGCTGCGCGAGGAGGCGCACCGGCTGGCGTCCTGTCCCGGCGTGCTGGACGTGTTCTTCCTCGCCGGGCAGTACGACCTCGCCGTCCGCGTGGCCGCGGCCAATACGTCCGACCTGCGCGACTTCGTGGTCAACGAGCTGAGTCGCCACCCCGAGACGGCCGGCACGGAGACGTGCCTGATCCTCGAGGACGTCCGCGGCGAACTGCCGCCGCTCGGCGACTGAGGCTCAGCGCTCCTGGAGGCAGAGGACGCGGCCGTTCCCGCCGGGCGCGCCCTCCCAGTAGGAGGCGTCCGCCGCCGCGACGTCCGCGCACGGGTCGGTCGCGTCCGTCGTCTCCGGCTGGTTCTCCACGATGGAGATGACGGTGTACTGCGCCTCCGCGGAATCGCACTGCACGGACTTGACCTCGTTCTCGGACACCTGGGCCAGGCAGTCGCCCACCTTCGCGCCGTGCACGTCGAACTGGCTCAGCGCGTAGAAGAGCCCGAGCCCGCCCAGGACGACGGCGATCACGATGCCGACGATCAGGCGGACCTTGCCGCCCTTGGGCTTCTCCGGGACGGGCGGCGCAGCCGGCAGGTAGGCGCCCGGCTCCAGGTAGGGACCCTGCTGTGGCGTGCCGGCCGCCATACCGCCGGGGACGGACTGCGGGTACTCGGCGCCGGTCGGCTGGGGGTGCTGCGTGGTCATCGTTTCCTCTCCGCGCCGCACCCTAGAGCACCGTCACCCCGTCCCGCGCCGAAAACCCCCGACTGGACCGTTCCGTCCCGCCCCACGCCCCGGTCCCGCCACTCGAGGCGGGCGGACGTTCCGACACGGGCGGCGTCCCCACGCCCCGTTCCCGCCACCGAGTGCAACCCTCGCCACCGGAATTCCGGCAGCAGGAGTTGCGATCGGGAGCGAACGCGGGGGGAGGACGGGTGGGACGGCGGCCCGACACCGGTGGCACGCGACACCGGTGGCAGGCCGACACCGGTGGCACGCCGACGCTGGCGGCAGGACGGCGCTGGCGGCAGGACGGCGCCGACACCAGCGGCGGAACGGCGGCGGGAGGGCGGACGGCGCGACACGCCGACACCGGCCCGCGTCCCACCCCCGCCCGTTCCCGCTACCGAGTGCAACCCTCGCCGCCGGCCCCCGCCCCGTTCCGGCTACCGAGTGCAACCCTCGCCACCGGAATTCCGGCAGCAAGAGTTGCGATCGGGAGCAAACGCGGCAGGAGGGACGAGTGGGACGCCGACCCGAGACCCGTGGCAGGCCGACACCAGCGGCGGGACCGCGTGCGCGACTGCGGCGGCGGGACTGCCTGCGCGCTACGCGGCGGCGGCACGGCAAACGGCGGCAGTCCCGACACCGGCCCGTCCCACCCACGCCCCGTTCCCACTACCGACTGCAACGCTCGCCACCGGAATTCCGGCAGCAAGCGTTGCCATCGGGAGCGAACGCGGGCGGTGGGGGAGGTGGGACGGGTGGGACGCAGGCGGGCGGCCCAACCGGCTCAGCCGCGGCGGACGAGGCCGGTCTCGTAGGCGAAGAGGACCAGCCCTACGCGATCCCGGATCTGGAGCTTGGCGAGCAGGCGGGTGATGTGGGTCTTCACGGTGCCCTCGGCCATGTAGAGGCGGCGGGCGATCTCGGCGTTGGTCGCACCGGCGGCGATCTCCACCAGGACCTCCTGCTCACGGTCGGTGAGGACGGCCACCCGGGGGTCCGCACCCTCGGGGCTCGCCGGCAGGGTGGGCACGATGTGGTCCAGCAGGCGCCGGGTGGCCGACGGCGCCATCACGGCCTCGCCGGCGGCGACCGTCCGGATCGCGTTGAGCAGGTCTCCCGGACGCGCGTCCTTCAGCATGAAGCCGCTGGCCCCGGCCTTGAGCGCGCTGAACACGTACTCGTCGAGGTCGAAGGTGGTGAGCACCAGCACCTTGGTGGGCACGTCGGCCGCCACGATCCGCCGCGTCGCCTCCACGCCGTCCATCACCGGCATGCGGATGACCATCAGCACCACGTCACAGGGCACCGACATCACCCCGGCCACCGTCTGCGCCCCGTCGGCGGCCTCACCGACCACCTGAAGGTCCTCCTCCGCCTCGATGAGCATCCGGAAGCCGCTGCGCACCAGCTCCTGGTCGTCGGCAAGGAACACCCTGATCATGCTCACTCCTCCACGCTCGCCTGCACCGGCACCGGCAGCGTCGCGGTCACCTGGAACCCTCCACTCGGCCGGGCACGGGTGACCAGGCGTCCGCCCATCGCCGAGATCCGCTCGTTCATGCCCCGCAGCCCGTGCCCCGGGTTCTGGGGCACCGCGGACGGGGTCGCCACGCCATTGTCCAGCACGTCGATCGAGATCTCCCGCATCCCGTAGGTGATCGTGACCATGGCCGTCGCCTGGGGCCCGGCGTGCTTGAGGAAGTTCGTCAGCGCCTCCTGCACCACCCGGTAGACGGTCAGCTCCAGCGCCTGCGACACCCCGCGCGGCGGCTGCCCGTGCACCGCCAGCTGCACCCGGTCGCTGGTCCGCGCGACCAGGTCGGGGATGTCGGTGAACCGTGGGGTGGGCGTGAACTCGGCCTGGCTGCGCGACTCGGGGGCGTCCCTGAGGACGCCGAGGATCCGGCGCATCTCGCTGAGCGCCTCCCGCCCGGTCTCCGCGATGGTGGTGAGCGCCTGCGTCGCGGCCTCGGGCTTCTTGGCCGCGAGCGCCTTGCCGCCCTCGGCCTGCACGATCATCACCGACAGCGAGTGGGCCACGATGTCGTGCAGCTCGCGCGCGATCTGCGTCCGCGCCCGGGACTCGGCCAGCCGGGTCTCCTGCTCACGCTCGAGCAGCATCGTGCGGTACCGCTCCTCCGCCACGAGGACGCGGTCCTGGTGCGCCTCGCTGGACTCCCGAACGCGGCGCCCGATCGCGTAGGGCGTGATCACCAGGCCCATGCAGACGAACCACGCGAGCGCCAGCCAGATGAGCTGGCGAAGGCTGGGGTTGCTCCAGTCGTCGAGGATCCAGCGGACGGGGCCCAGCACGGAACTCACCGCCCCGATCGCGAGCACCACCCGGGCCATCGGGCCGGGCACCCAGCGGGCGACCGAGTAGGCGACCACGGGCACCGCGACCAGCGTGGCCATGGGGTCGGAGGAGAAGACCAGCTGCATCAGCCCGGCGAGGGTGACCCCGGCCAGGGCGAGCAGGGGGGAGTGCCGCCGCAGCACCAGCGAACCGATCATCAGCACCGCGCTGACCAGCGGTCCGAGGGCGAGCACCCACTGCCCGCCGGCGCCGGGGAGGTCGCGCACCCCGTACGGCGGGACGGTGAGCAGGCCGAGGCCGGCCGCCAGCGCGGCGTCCAGCACCCAGTCGTGCCGGGTCGCGCCGGGCGGGAAGAGCAGGTCTCGATGCATCGGTGCCAAGCGTACGGCCCCACTACCATGGCAGGAGTCGATGGGAGGGGCTCCATGTCGCCACGCCTGGCCGGACTCTGGCTGGTGCTCGTCCTGTTCGCCTCCGGGTGCGTCGCGGGGACGCCGGGAACCGGCTCCGCGAGCCCCGGGGAACCGGCGGCGAGCACCCCGTCAGCCACCCCGTCCGAGCCCCCGGTCGCCGCGCTGGTCGTGGGCGACTGCACGGGCGACGTCGACCTGTCGGGAGCCTCGATCACCGGCGTGCCAGCGGTGCCCTGCACCGGGTCGCACTACTACGAGGTGCACGGCGTGATCCCGGTCACCGGGGAGGCGTGGCCGGGAGCGGACGCCCTCGGCGAGCAGGCCAAGACCGCCTGCACCGCCAGCTTCACGACCTACGTCGGCGTGGCGGCGGAGTACAGCCGCTACACCTCGGCCTACCTGGCCCCGGACGAGACCGCCTGGGCCGTCCCGGCGAACCGTGCGATCACCTGCCTCGCGGGGTCGGCGGACGGCGGGCTGGTCGGCTCGGCCAAGGGCGACACCCTGATCTTCCCCGTGGAGGGGCAGTGCACGGGGCCGCAGGACGTGACCGCGCAGGCCCTCAAGGTGCTCGACTGCGCGGCCGCTCACTACTACGAGGTCTTCGCCACCAAGGAGATCACCGGCGCCAAGCCGCCGACCACCGCGCAGGAGCAGAAGCTCTTCACGTCGGTGTGCCAGCAGGGCTTCAAGGAGTTCGTCGGCGTGGACGTGGGCAAGTCGAAGTACGAGGTGACCTACTTCCTCGCCGGCGCGGATGTCTGGACCAAGGTGGCCGACCACCGGATCGTGTGCAGCGCCGGCTCCCCCGGGGGTGGGGTGAAAGGCTCGCTGAAGGGCGTGAAGAAGTAGCTCAGCCCCCGAGGAGGTCGGTGAAGTCGACCACCTCGAACTCGTCGTCCCCGGCCGGCGCCCCGGCCATGACCAGCGGGGCGAACGCCTGCGCCGCGCGTGCGATGCGCCGTTCGAGCTTGCCGGACGCGCTGCCCCAGTCCTTGGTCGCGGCGAACACCGGGTGCGCGGCGACGCGTGCCTTCAGGTAGTAGAACAGCGGCAGCATCGCGTGCTCGACCACCAGGGAGTGCCGGGCGGTGCCACCCGTCGCGGCGAGCAGCACGGGACGGTCGCGCATCACGTTCTCGTCGAGGGCGTCGAAGAACAGCTTGAACAACCCCGAGTAGGAGCCGTTGAACACCGGGGTCACCGCGATCACGCCGTCCGCCTCGCGCACCAGGTCGAAGGCCTCGCGCAGCCTCGTCCCCGGCACGCGGGTGGCGAGGTGGTGGGCGAGCTCGACGGCGAGCGTCCGCAGCTCCACCTGGGTCACCTGCGGCTGCCCGCCGGCGGCGGTGACCGCCGCGGCCGTCGCCTCTCCCAGCCGCTCGCCGAGCAACCGGCTCGAGGACGGGATGCTGGTGCCGGCACTGATCACGACGATCCGGGTCATCGCGCCACCTCGACCGCTTCGGCCACCGGGTAGGGCGAGCGCCCGGTGACGTCGTCCACCGCCGCGGGCGCCGCCGGCTCAGCCTCCTCGCCCGCGTCCTGCGCCGCGCGGGCAGCGACCAGCGACGCGTGCGTCGGCGCCTCGGGGATGTGCGCCGGACGGCCCTCTGCGAAGCCCTTGCGCAGCTCGGGCAGGATCTCGCCGAGCAGGTCGAGCTGTTCGAGCACGGTCTTCAGCGGCAGGCCGGCGTGGTCGACCAGGAAGAGCTGGCGCTGGTAGTGGCCGACCTCGCGGGTGAACGACAGCGTCCGCTCGAGCACCTGCTGGGGCGAGCCGACGGTGAGCGGGGTCTCCGCCATGAACTCCTCAAGGCTGGGCCCGTAGCCGTACACCGGCGCGACGTCGAAGTAGGGGCGGAACTCGGCGATCGCGTCCTGGCTGTTGCGGCGCATGAAGAATTGCCCGCCGAGACCGACGATGGCGGTGTCGGCCGGGCCGTGGCCGTGGTGCTCGAAGCGGCGTCGGTACAGGTTCACCATCCGCTTGGTGTGCGACATGTTCCAGAAGATGTTGTTGTGGAAGAAGCCGTCGCCGTAGTAGGCGGCCTGTTCGGCGATCTCCGGGGAGCGGATCGAGCCGTGCCAGACGAACGGCGGCACACCGTCCAGAGGACGCGGGGCGAGGGTGAAGCCCTGCAACGGCGTGCGGAACTTGCCCTCCCAGTTCACCACGTCCTCGCGCCAGAGGCGCCGGAGCAGCGCGTAGTTCTCGATCGCGAGGCCGATGCCGTCGCGGATGTCCTTTCCGAACCAGGGGTAGACCGGGCCGGTGTTGCCGCGTCCCATCATCAGGTCGACGCGGCCCTCGGCCAGGTGCTGGAGCACCGCGTAGTCCTCGGCGATCTTCACCGGGTCGTTGGTTGTGATCAGCGTGGTGGCCGTCGACAGCAGGATCCGTGAGGTCTGCGCGGCGATGAAGCCCAGCAGCGTGGTCGGCGAGGACGGGTGGAACGGCGGGTTGTGGTGCTCGCCGGTGGCGAAGACGTCCAGCCCGATCTCCTCCGCCTTCTTCGCGATCGCCACCGCAGCGAGGATCCGCTCGTGCTCGGACGGGGTACGCCCGGTGGTGGGGTCCTGGGTGATGTCACCCACGCTGAAGATGCCCAGCTGCATGAGAGGTCGCCTCCGATAGTTGGATATTCAACTACTGCGAACACCCCACGGGGTGCAGCTATTCCCCATATGGGGACGCCGGGTGCGCGGCGACGATGGAGGAGCCGACCGTGAGGAGGCACATGCTCCGACTGTCCATCGTGGCGTCCTGCGCGGTCGCCCTGCTCGCCGGGTGCGTCCCGGCACCACCGGTCCGGCCCCCCGCCACACCGGAGCCGACTCCGCTGACGCCCCGGATCGTCGCGAGGATCACCCAGGAGCACCTGCCCGACGGCGCTGCGTCCTACGCTGCGGGAGCCCCGGGAGCGGTGGGGGCTGCCGTCCACTACCGCGCGACCGGCAGGGTGCCGGCGTGGACGGTGACGGTCGGCCTCGGTCCGACTCCCGGCTGGCTGGCCCCCAAGGCCTGCCGCGCGGCGTCCGGTGCGCCACGCGCCCACTGCTTCCGCGAGGGAGAGGTCCGCGTCGCCTGGCCCGACGAGGGCACGGAGGTGCTGCTGGTGGCGCCGCGGCGGGACGGCTTCGCCACCGTCCGCGCGGAGGGCAGGGCGTGGGTCGGCGATCCACGGCGCGGCGCCCGACCCGTAGAACTCGACGCGCTTCTGGAGCTGGCCCGTGACCGGCGGCTCGACGCGACCACCGACCCGCGCCTTCCCCTCCGGGCCGAGAACCTGCCCAACTGGCGCGACGACCTCGCCTGTGACCGCGCGCGCAGGGCGGGGACGGCCAGCCTGCCGGCGAGCGCCGCCACCGGGGGGACGGGGGCCGCGACGCCGCAGGCCTTCGCCGCGCTCCTGGCGGCGGAGGTCAACGCGCGGTGCGTCGGCGAGTGGGAGGGGACGCCGGCAGAGGTCGGCGCGGTCGCCTACCTGGGCGGAGGCACCGAGTGGCTGGCCGCCTATGTGACGACCGACCCGACGGCCGGTGACTGCCCCGCCGGGTGGGAGACCTGCGGCCGGGTGGACGGCGCGACCATCGCCTACCGCTTCGACCGGCCCGGGACGTCCCCGGCCAAGGTGTGGCTGAGCAGGCCGATCGCCGACGGCTTCGTCGTGCTCCAGCAGGCCAGCCGCAAGGCGGACGCCCGCACCCGGGTGTTCCCGGTCGCGATGGCGACCATGCGTCGGCTGCTTGCCGACAACCGCTTCGCCTTCACCGTGACCAGCGGCCTCACGACGGCCGGCAACAACCTCCCGCTGTGCTGGCGGATCGCGCCGCGAGTCGACGTGCCCACCCCGGTGGCCCCCGACCCGCCACGCGGCTGAGCGCGTCGGCGAGCGGGACGCCGATCGCCGCGCGCCCGTCCGCCACAATGAACCCATGACCCCGCTCGCCATCGAATGGACCTGGCCGGACACCCCGATCGCCCTCGCGGTGGTGATCGTGCTGTTCCTGCTCGCCCGCTGGCTGATCGTGCGGGGCATCACCCTGGCCACCAGGACCGCGCTCAAGCGGGCCCAGGACCAGCGCAATCACCCGGACTCCCGGACCCAGCGCATCCTCGCGATGGCGACCGGGTCGGACCACGAACGCTTCGAGCAGCGCGTCAACACGATCGGCTCGCTGCTGCGCAACCTGACCTCTGTCATCGTGGGCACCCTGCTGGTGCTCACGATCCTCGCCGTCCTGGACGTGCCGCTCGCCCCGCTGCTCGCCTCGGCGGGCGTCGGCGGCATCGCCCTCGCGTTCGGCGCGCAGAGCCTGGTCAAGGACTTCCTCTCCGGCATCTTCATGATCCTCGAGGACCAGTACGGCGTCGGCGACCTGATCGACACCGGCGACGTCCGCGGCACCGTCGAGGACGTGGGCCTGCGTGTGACGCGGCTGCGCGACCCGTCCGGCACGGTCTGGTACGTGCGCAACGGCGAGGTGCTGCGGGTCGGGAACCAGAGCCAGGGCTGGTCGACCGCGATCGTGGACGTCCCGGTGGCCTACGACGAGGACGCGGGGAGGGTGATCGGCATCCTCGAGCAGGTCTCGGCGGAGATGGAGGAGGACGCCGCGTTCGCCGACGTGCTGCTGGAGAAGCCGACCGTCGCCGGCGTCAACGCCGTCACCGCCACCGCGATGACCATCCGCGTGATCGCCAAGACGGCCCCGAACCAGCACTGGGGCGTCCAGCGCGCGCTCCTTGAGCGGGCGCTCGGAGCCCTGGGCAGGGCCGGCGTCCGCAGCCCCGCGCCGCACCTGGGCGTCCTTCCGGACTGAGCCGGCAGCGCGGGGGCCTGGTCCGGCGCGGAGGACTAGTTCGGCGCGGGCGCCTTCGCCAGGGCCCGCGTGGAGCCCACGCTCGCCACGATCACGCAGGCCATCGCCACCAGTTCCACCCAGCCCAGCTGTTCGCCCAGCACCAGCAGGGCCGGCAGCGCCGCCGCCGCCGGTTCGAGGCTCATCAGGATGCCGAACACCCCGGCGGGGATCCGCCGGCGGGCGACCATCTCCAGGCCGTAGGGGATCACGGAGCTGAGCACGCCCACCACCACGGCGAGGACGGCCACCCGCGGCTGCCACAGCGAACTGCCGCCGGCCACCAGACCGGGCACGAGGAACACCAGTGCGCCCACGAGGCTGCCAACGCTGACGCCGGTCACCCCCTCCCACGCGGCGCCGGTCGGGCCGGACAGCACGATGTACGCGGCCCACGCGGCACCGGCGAGCAGGGCGAAGCCGATGCCCGCCCAGTCCACCGTCGTCGGGAAGACACCGAGCAGGGTGACGCCGACCGCGGCCAGGCCCACCCAGACCAGGTCGCGGGCCCGGCGCGAGCCGACCAGGGCGACCGCGAGCGGCCCGAGGAACTCGATGGTCACCGCCAGCCCGATCGGGATCCGGGCGAAGGACTGGTAGATCGCCCAGTTCATCGTGGCCAGCGCGATGCCGTAGCCGATCACGACCCGCCACTCCGGCCAGGTCCGTCCCCGCAGCCGGGGGCGGGCGAAGACCCAGAAGATCGCCGCGGCCGCGGCCATCCGGAGCCAGGCGACCGCCGTGGGATCGGTGAGCGCGAACAGCGACTTCGCGAACGCCGCGCCCACCTGCACGGAGACGATCGCACCCAGGACCAGCCAGACCGGGCTCAGCCAGGCCGGCAGGCTCCGAGGCGCGGACGGGCGAGCGCTCATGCCAGAGCGGCGCAGCGCGCGTGCGCGGGACAGGTCAGGAGATGGTCGTTGAACATCCCGACCGCCTGCGCGAACGCGTAGACGATCGTCGGCCCGCAGAAGCGGAAGCCGGCGCGCTTCAGGCGCTTCGACAGCGCGTCCGTCCGGGGGTCCGTGGCCGGCACCTGGGCGAGCGCGGTCAGCTCGCGCTGCACCGGACGCCCGTCCACCGCGCTCCAGACGAAGGCGGCGAACCCGCCGTCGGACTCGATCTCCTGCCACGCCCTGGCGTTGCCGATGGCGGCCTCGATCTTGCCCCTGTGCCGCACGATGCCCGCGTCGCCCAGCAGCCGGACGACGTCCGGCTCACCCCAGCCGGCGATGACGTCGGGGTCGAACCCGGCGAACGCGGCCCGGAAGTTCTCGCGCTTGCGCAGGATCGTGTACCAGGACAGGCCGGCCTGGAAGCCGTCGAGGACGAGCTTCTCGAACAGCGCCCGGGAGTCGCGTTCCGGGACGCCCCACTCGTCGTCGTGGTAGGCGACGTACAGCGGATCGGTGCCGCACCACCCGCAGCGCTCGCCCATCGCGTCCTCCCTCCCGTCGGGTCATCGTATTGCCCGCCACCCCCGGCCACCCCGCCGCGACCGCCAGCCGCCCGTGCTCCGGCACGACCACCCGCGTCCTCGTCACCACCACCCGCGCTCCGGCACCACCCGCCCTCGTCACCACCACCCGCACTCCCGCCACCACCCGCACGCCCCCCACCACCTGCGCTCCCGCACCACCACCCCATCACCCCCAGCATCGATCCCACCCGCCTCCCGCCCGCGATGCCCACAAAGCGGACCGAAACCGCCGACGTCGGCGGTTTCAGTCCTCTTTGGGCGAGAGAGGCGGGGCGGGCGGCTGGACGATCGGCGGGGACGGACTCCCGTCCCATCGAGGGCCAGCCTTGATGCCGAGGGCCAGCACACCGGAGCTGGCCCTCGGTCAGAAGGCTGGCCCTCGCGCACGGGGGCTGGCGCTCGCGGATGGGGGCGGGGCCTCGCGGACGGGGCGCTCCTCACCCGGGCGCGGGCGGACGCTGGTGGCGATGAGCCGAGGGACGGATCGCGCGGCTTTCGGCGTGGGGACGCTGACCCAGACAGTAGTGTCGCGGTGTGGACGCACCCTGGGTCAGGCACTACCAGCCGGGGGTACCGGCAGAGATCGAACTTCCCACCGAGTCGCTGGTGGCGCTCTACGAGCGCTCGGTCGCGGAGGCCGGCAGCCATGTGGCCACCGAGTTCTTCGGACGCACCACCACCTACACCGAGCTGGGTGACCAGATCGCCCGCACCGCAGAGGGGTTGCGCCGCCTCGGCGTCCAGGCCGGCGACCGGGTGGCGATCATCCTGCCGAACTGCCCCCAGCACATCGTGGCGTTCTACGCCGTCCTGCGCCTGGGCGCGGTCGTCGTCGAGCACAACCCGCTGTACACCGAGCGCGAGTTGCGGCACCTCTTCGAGGACCACGCCGCCCGCGTCGCGATCAGCTGGGACGCGGCCGTCGGCAAGCTCAAGGCCATGCCGGGCGACCTCGCGCTGGAGCACATCGTCTCGGTGAACCTGCTCAAGGCGTTCCCGACGATCAAGCGGCTCGCGCTGCAGCTGCCGGTGAAGAAGCTGCGCGAGACCCGCGACCGGCTCACCCGGCCCGCGCCCGGCACGCTGCCGTGGGAGAAGCTGCTGGACGCGCCGCCGCTCGTCGCGTCCCACCCCCGGCCCGGGGTGCACGACCTCGCGGTGATCCAGTACACCTCCGGCACCACGGGGCTGCCGAAGGGCGCGATGCTCAGCCACTTCAACCTGTTCAGCAACGCGCGGCAGGGCGAGGCGTGGATGCACGGCGCCCAGTACCGCAAGGAGACCTTCTACGCGATCCTGCCGCTGTTCCACGCCTTCGGCATGACGCTGTTCCTGACCTATGGCGTGCTCAAGCAGGCGCGGATCGTGCTGTTCCCCGCCTTCGACGTCGACCTGGTGCTGGACGCGGCGAAGAAGTCGCCGCCCACGGTCTACTGCGCGGTGCCACCGATCTACGAGAAGACCGCGCTGCGCGCCCGCGAGCGGAAGATCAGCCTGCGCTCGGCCAAGTACTGCATCTCGGGGGCGATGAACCTGCCGGACTCGGTGGTCGAGCTGTGGGAGTCGGTGTCCGGCGGGCTGCTCGTGGAGGGCTACGGCATGACCGAGGCGTCCCCGGTGTGCCTGGGCAACCCGTTCGCGCCGTCGCGGCGCACCGGGACGATCGGCGTCCCGTTCCCGTCCACGCAGATGCTGGTCGTCGACCCGGACGACCCGACGCGCGAGGTCGCGCAGGGCGAGCGCGGCGAGCTGCTGATCAGGGGCCCGCAGGTGTTCAGCGGCTACTGGAACAACCCCGAGGAGACCGCGAAGGCGCTGCTGCCCGGCGGCTGGCTGCGCACCGGTGACGTGGTGACGGTGGACGCCGACGGCTTCACCACGATCGTCGACCGGGTGAAGGAGCTGATCATCACCGGCGGCTTCAACGTGGCGCCGTCCGAGGTGGAGAACGTGCTCCGCGGCCACCCCGACCTCACCGACGCCGCCGTGATCGGCGTCCCGGCACCGTCGGGCGGGGAGAAGGTGGTGGCCGTCGTGGTGCTGCGTCCCGGCGTCGCGCTGGACGAGGACGCGCTGCGCCAGTACTGCCGCGAGCGCCTGGCCGGCTACAAGGTGCCCCGGCAGGTGGTGGCCGCCGACGACCTGCCCCGCTCGATGCTGGGCAAGGTGCTCCGCAAGCAGGTGCGCGAGGAGTTCGTGGCCGGCTCCCGCTGAGTCAGCGGGCCGCCTGGAAGTCGTCGACGACGACCTCCTCCTCCACGCGGCGCCACGGCAGGACGCCCCAGCCCGACTCGCGCACCAGGTTTGCGACCGCGACCACGACGGCCAGCGCGCAGGCGATCGCGCCGATCGCCAGCGTCCAGCGCGGGCCGAAGGCGTCGCCGACCCAGCCGATCACGGGGGCGCCCAGCGGGGTGCCCCCGAGGAAGATCGCCTGGTACAGCGCCATCACCCGGCCGCGCATGACCGGCTCGGTGGACAGCTGGACGGACGCGTTCGCCGCCGTCATCACGGTCAGCGACGTGAGCCCGGTCGGGATCAGGAACGCCGCGTACCACCAGTAGGTGGGCGCGACGGTGAGGACGCCGACGCACAGCGAGAACCCGGCCAGCGCCCCGATGATCAGGCGCAGGCGCAGCTGCGTCCGCCGTGCCGCCAGCAGGCCGGCCGACAGCGACCCGATCGCGAGGATCGAGCCCAGCAGCCCGTACTGCTCCGCACCGACGTGGAACACCTCGGTGGCCATGAGGGCGTTGGTCAGCTGGAAGTTCAGCCCGAACGTCCCCAGCATGAACACCAGGAACATCAGCAGGATGATGTCCGGGCGCGAGCGGACGTACCGCACCCCGGCCATCACCGACCCCTTCGCCCGTGCCCGGGGCGCCGGGGTGAGGTCCGAGGGGTCCATCATCACCAGCGCGACCATCACCGCGACGAAGCTGAGCCCGTTGAGCAGCAGCGCGGGCCCGACGCCCCACCAGGCGATCGTGAGTCCGGCGACGGCCGGCCCGATCAGCCGGGCGGCGTGGAAGGACGTGGTGTTCAGCCCGACGGCGTTGGCGATGAGCTTCTCGCTCACCATCTCGGGTGCGAACGCCTGCCGGGCCGGGCCGTCGAAAGCCGCGGCCACGCCCTGGAGCGCCGCCAGGACGTAGACGTGCCACAACTGCGTCCAGCCCCCCAGCACCAGCGCGGCCAGCGTCAGGCCCACCAGGGCGAGGCCGACCTGGGTCCAGATCAGCATCCGCCGCTTGGAGATGCGGTCGGCCAGCGCCCCGGCGTACGGGGCGAGCACGGCGATCGGCAGGAACTGCAGCCCGGTCACGATGCCGAGCGCTGTCGAGGAGTTGTCGGTGAGCATCGTCAGCACCAGCCAGTCCTGGGCGACGCGCGCCATCCAGGTGCCGACGTTCGAGATCAGTCCCCCGGTCCAGAACAGCCGGTAGTTCCGGATCCCGAGGGACGAGAAGGTGGGGACGTGCTCGACGGTGGCAGCACTCACTTCTCCAGCACCCGGTTCAACAATCTGGTCGCCTCTTCCAACAGCTTCTGTTCGTCCTTCGTCAGCCCCTCCAGCTGGTGGAGCATCCAGTCGTCCCTCGCCCGCGCGACCCGGTCCATGGCCGCCCGTCCGGCGTCGGTGAGCTCGAGGAGCTTCGAGCGCCCGTCGCTGGGGTGGTCGTCGCGGGCCACGAGGCCGCGCTCGACCAGGCAGTTCACGGTGCGGGTCATGCTCGGCGGCGACACCCTCTCGATCTCGGCCAGCTCACCGGGGGTGAGGGGTCCGGACTTCAGCTGCGACAGGGCGCTCACCTGGTGGGGCGCGAGCTCGTCGGCCGACTCGAACCGGACCCGGCGGCTCACCCGCTGGCACGCGATGCGCAGGTCGTTCGCCAGGCCGGAGAGGGTTTCGGGAGTCATGATGCTTAGCCTAACTCATTAGCTTGGCTAAGTATTCCTCCAGGCAGGGTCCCGCGGGGACGTGCGGTGGTCTCAGAGCGAGGACGCCCAGGCGAGGAGCCGCGGGTCGTCGAGCGCGGGCAGCAGCCAGTCCGCGCCGAGTTCGCCGGCCTCGGGCGAGGGGACGCCGATCACCCGCAGGCCCGCGGCGTGCGCCGCGGCGGTGCCCGTGGCGGTGTCCTCCAGCGCGACCGCCCCGACCGCAGGGACGCCCAGGAGGCGGCAGGCGGACAGGTACAGGTCCGGGGCGGGCTTGGGCACCGGCACCTCGTCGGCGGCCACCACGGCGCCGAACGCGTCGCGCAGCCCCGCCCTGCCCAGCGCCGCATCCAGGACGAACCGCGGCGAGTTGCTCGCCACGCCGATCGGCAGCCGCCCGGACAGCAGCTCCACGAGTTCGAGCGCGCCCGGCATGGGTTCGGCGCTGGTGGCGATCACGTCGCCGATCGCGTCGAGCAGCTGGGCGAGGATCGCCTCCTCGTTGCCCTCCTCGCCGAAGATCGAGGCCATCAGCTCGACCGACCCCGGCACGCTGCGTCCGATGAACAGGGCCTTCTGCTCCGGCCCGTACGGCAGGCCGCGGGTGGCGAACACCGCGGTCTCCGCGACCGTCCAGCACGGCTCGGTGTCGAGCAGGAGGCCGTCGCAGTCGAACACCACCCCGGACGGGCGCGGGAGGCCCAGCGCCTCCGGCCGGACCCCCGGATCAGTCATCGCCGCCCGCCGCGGGGGTCCCGGACGCCGTGGCGCCGTCCCCGGGGTGCCGCTCCGCCCACCAGGCGAGCAGCTCGCGGGTGGCCCGCTCCTGCCCGAGCGGACCCTCCTCCATGCGCAGCTCCATCAGGAACCGGTAGGCCTGCCCGACCTCCCGCCCCTCGGGGATTCCGAGCAGCTCCATGATCTGCGTACCGTCGAGGTCGGGACGGATGGCGTTCAGCTCCTCGCGCTGGGCGAGCTCGTCGATCCGCCACTCCAGCTCCTCGTACGCGCGGCGCAGGTTCTGCGCCTTGCGCTGGTTGCGGGTCGTGCAGTCCGAGCGGGTGAGGATGTGCAGCCGTTCGAGCTGGTCGCCGGCGTCGCGGACGTAGCGCCGCACCGCGGAGTCCGTCCACTCGCCCTCGGCGTAGCCGTGGAACCTCAGGTGCAGCTCCACGAGCGTGGCCACGGCCTTCGTCTCCTCCGAGGAGAAGTGCAGGGCCTGCATCCGCTTGGCGGCCATCTTCGCCCCGACGACGTCGTGGTGGTGGAAGGAGACCTTTCCGCCGGGCTCGAAGCGCCGCGTGCGCGGCTTGCCGATGTCGTGGAAGACCGCGGCGAGGCGGTTGACGATGTCGGGCGCGTGCCCACGCAGCCTCTCCAGCTCGATCGCCTGGTCGAGCACGGTGAGGGTGTGCTCGTAGACGTCCTTGTGGCGGTTGTGCTCGTCGCGTTCCATCCGCAGGGCGGGCAGCTCCGGCAGCACGATGTCGGCGATCCCGGTCTGCACCAGCAGGTCCAGGCCCGGCCGGGGGTTGTCGGTGAGCAGCAGCTTGACCAGCTCGTCGCGGATCCGCTCCGCGGAGACGATCGTGATCCGGGACGCCATCTGGGTCATCGCCCGCACCACGTCCGGGTCGGGACGGAAGCCGAGCTGGGACGTGAACCGCGCGGCGCGCATCATCCGCAGCGGGTCGTCGGAGAACGACAGCTCCGCAGCGGCGGGGGTGCGGATCACCTCTGCCCGCAGGTCACCCAGTCCGCCGAACGGGTCGAGCAGCGCGCCGTCGGTGGTGCGCAGGGCCATCGCGTTGACGGTGAAGTCGCGACGCACGAGGTCGCCGCCGAGATGGTCGCCGAAGACCACGTCCGGCTTGCGGGTGTGGTCGGCGTAGGTGTCGGCCCGGAAGGTGGTGATCTCCACCTGCCAGTCGGTGCCGTCGTCCTCGGTGATCCGGCACGCGATCGTGCCGAAGGCGCGGCCCACATCCCAGACGGCGTGCGTGACCTTCCGCACGAGCGCCTCGATCTCGTCCGGGCGCGCGGAGGTGGTGTAGTCCAGATCGTGTCCCAGGCGCCCCATCAGCGCGTCGCGCACGGACCCGCCGACGAGGTACAGCTCGTGGCCGGCGCGCTCGAACTGGCGGGCGAGTCGCCGGACCTTCGGGCCTGCGGCCAGCACGTCGTCCAGCGCTGCGCGCTGCTCTTCGGTCACCGGGGGCACGACCGCGTACTCTACCGGCCCGCCCCCCGCGGCCGGGTCGCGCGCCGGCCCGCACCGCGAGGAACCCGCGCCGGGCCGGGCGGGTGCGGGGACGGGGGCCGACCGGCGCCCCGTACGATAAGACGGTGATCGGCAGCTCCAGGCACAGGCGTCGTGCCGTGGCGTCCCTGCTGGCCGGTCTCGCCGCTACCGCCGGCCTCCTGCTGGCCACGCCGTCCCCCGCGCACGCCGCGGAGCCCGAGCTCACCTTCACCATGACCGCGCTCAAGGTCTCCGGCTACGGCAAGGACGACACCGTCACCCTGTCCGGGACGGTGGCCAACACCGGCAGCGTCCCCGCCTTCGGGGTGCAGGCCATCCTGTGGCGCTCCCGGGACGCCATCCGCGACCTCGCCACGCTCCGGCGGGCAAGCACCAGCACGGTGCTCGGCGCCCGGCTGCCGATCAGCTCCGACCACTACGTGGTGGTCAGCACCTCCGCGGAGGCGTTCAACCCCGGACAGAGCGAGCAGGTCACCCTGCGCGCCACGATCGGCGAGCTGGGCTTCGACGTGCGCGGCGCCGCCTTCCCCTTCGGCGCGGACGTGATCGCCAACACCGACTCGGGCGCCACCGCCAACTTCCGCAGCATGGGCGAGCTGCGCACCTTCGTGAACATCCCCGGCACCGAGAAGGTGCCGGTCACCTCCGTCGTGCTCCTGACCGACCCGCCCACCAAGCTCGTCGACAACCTCTTCCGCAACGACTCCCTGGCCCAGGACCTGACCGGCCGCCTGGGCACCCTGCTGGACGCCGCCGCGCGCCCGGGCATGAACTGGCTGATCGACCCCGCCCTCCTCGACGAGGTGCGCGACATGGCGGACGGCTACCAGGTCGTCTCCGGCGAGACCACCGTCGCCGGCACCGGCCAGGACGCCGCCAAGGCCTGGCTGGCGCGCTTCGAGGGCCTGGAGAATCGGTTCGGCGGACGGACGCTGTTCGCCAACCCCGACCTCACCGGGGCGAGGGTGGCCGGCGACGAGCTCGTCGTCGCCCGCTCCGAGCGTGCCGCGGCGAAGGTGTCCGGCCTCGATGACCTGCCGCTGGTCGTCGTGCCCGCCGGCACGCAGCTCACCACGGCGACCTACGACCTCATCGCCTCCTCCGACCCGGACGCGGTCGTGGCCACCAACACCGTCGCGGCCGGCGCCCTCCAGGCCGGCACACCCGGCCACCCGCCCGTCCTGGGGGCGTCCGGCGCGCTTCCGGGCACCACGGACGCGCCGCAGAACCTCCGCCGCCAGTACGCCCTGGCCACGTCCGTGGTCGCCGGCGCGCGCGGCGAGGTCCGCCTGCTGCGCACCCCTGCCGACGTCGAGCAGGACGAGGCGGCGATGGGCAGCTGGCTGGTGCGCCGCAGCCTCGACGAACTCCTGGAGTCGACGCCGGGCGTGAGCACGGTCGGGCTCGCGTCCGCCCGTCCCGCGCGGCTGCCGACCGAGGCGTTCGAGGAGCTCGGCCGGCTCGAGAGCGACTTCACCGCCTTCGCAGAGCTCGCCCCCGATTCCAGCCTCCCGGCCCAGTCGGACGCCGCGGTGTCGCGGGCGGCATCGTCGGCCTGGGTGGGCGACACGACCGGCTTCGACGCCCACCTGCGCGGCCTCTCCCGGCTCGTCAGCCTGCCCGAGGTCGGACGGTCGGTGCACCTCGACGCCAGCCCGCGGTTCGTGATGTCCTCGCGCACGAACCAGTTCCCGGTGACGGTCACCAACAACCTCACCGAGCCCATCCGCGTGCAGGTGCGGGTGACCACGGCCAACGAACTGCGGCTCACCGTCCCGCCGTCGGAGGTCGTGACCGTGGAGCCCGACCAGAGCGTGACGGTGAACGTGCGCCCGGAGGCCACCTCGAACGGGCTGGTCACCGCCCGGGCCTACGTCGCCACAGAGAGCGGACGGCGGGTGACGCCCGACATCGCGATCACCGTCGAGATCACCGACCTCGGCGTGGTGGCCTGGATCATCGTCGGGGTGTCGACGCTGGTGCTGGTGGGTGCCACCGCCTGGCGCATCCGCCAGGTGCGCCGCCGGGCCTCGACCACCGCACCGGCACGCGACGGCGGCCCCGTCACCCCAGAGGCAGGCGAATGACGGACACGAGCCCCGCCGGCGGGCGCCGCCTCATCAACGCCACAGCGGTGATGGCGTCCGGCACGATGGCCTCGCGCGTGCTGGGCCTGGTGCGCACCGCCCTGCTGGCGTTCGTCATCGGCAACGGCACGCTCCAGGCGGAGGCGTTCAACTTCGCCAACACCGTGCCCACGTCCCTCTACCTGCTGCTCGCCGGCGGCACCCTCAACAACGTCCTCGTGCCGCAGATCGTGCGCGCGGTCAACCACGACGAGGACGGCGGCAAGGCGTTCATCGACCGGATCATCACCGGCTTCCTGCTCGTCCTGGGCGCCCTGACCGTGGTGGTGACGGCGGCGACGCCACTGGTGATGAGCCTGTACACCTCGGCCATCTGGCGCACGCCCGAGATGGCCGACCACTGGCAGTCGCTGCTGCTGATGAGCTACATCTGCATGCCGCAACTGTTCTTCTACGGCGTCTTCTTCCTGATCGGGCAGGTGCTGAACGCCCGCGAGAAGTTCGGGCCGATGATGTGGGCGCCGACGGTGAACAACCTCGTCTCCATCATCGTCTTCAGCGCCTACCTGTGGCTGTGGGGCAGCGAGGGCGCCCTCGGCGGCGAGCCGTTCACCACGGCGCAGGCGTGGCTGCTCGCCCTCGGCTCCACGATCGGCATCCTCGTCCAGACCCTGGTCCTGCTGCCGTACCTCAAGCGGGCGGGCTTCTCCTACCGTCCCCGGTTCGACCTCAAGGGCACCGGCCTGGGACGGACCTTCCACGTCGCGAAGTGGATGGTCGGCTACGTCGCGCTCACCTCGGTCGCGCAGATCGTCGTGTCGAACCTCGCCTCCGCCGCCGCACCCAGCGCCGGCGCGCAGGCGGCCGGCGGCGGCTGGACGGTCTACCAGAACGCCTACCTGATCTGGATCCTGCCCCACTCGCTGCTGACCGTCTCGCTGGCCACGGCGATGCTGCCGGCGGCGTCCCGCTACGCGGTCGCCGGCGACCGGTCCGGCGTCGCGGCCGAGACCACGAGGGCCCTGCGGCTGGCGACCACCTTCCTGCTGCCGGCCAGCATCGGGCTGGCGGTGCTCGCCGATCCGGTCACCCGGATCATCTACGGCAACGGCAGCGGCGCGAACGACTACGTCTTCATCGCCTGGGCGCTGATCGGTTTCGCGATCGGCCTGGTGCCGTTCACGATCCAGTACCTGTACCTGCGCGCGTTCTACGCGATGGACAACACGAGGACCCCGTTCCTGCTGCAGATCTGGATCAGCGCGGCCAACGCCCTGTTCGCCGTCGTCTTCGTGCTCGCCTGGGACGACCCGGGGACGGTCGCCGCGCGCCTGGCGCTGTCGTACTCGGTGTCGTACTTCATCGGTGCGGTGATCACCCACCGGGTGCTGCGCCGTCGCCTGCCCGAACTGCCGGGCGTCGAGACCCTGCGGCACCTGGGGCGCCTGGCCGTGGCCACGGTGCCTGCCGCGCTGCTGGCGTGGGTGATCAGCTGGTGGTTCGAGCGCTACCCCAGCCTGCTGCTGCGGGTGCTCGGGCTCGCCCTGGCCGGCGTGGTGGCGGTGCTGGCCTTCTTCTTCACGGCCAAGCGGCTGGGCATCCCGGAGACCACCTCGCTGCTGGAGGTCCTCCGCCGGCCGCGGGCGGCCGTCGACCCCGACACCGACGCGGCAGGCGCGATCGCCGACGAGGCCGATGCGGAGGACGACCGGGACGCCGGACCACCCGACCCGGACGGGGTGGGCGTCTTCGTCCCCGTGTCCGCGACGCAGCCGGCGTCCTCCGACGTTCTGGAGTTCCCCGAGCCGCCGATCGCCGGCACGCCGGAGGCCGAGGCGTCCCTGGACGGGCGCGTCCTGGGCGAGCGCTACCGGCTGGCCGAGCAGCTCGCTGTCCGTCACCGGAGCCAGACCTGGCGCGCAGATGACCTCGTTCTGGGACGTCCCGTGCTGGTGCACCTGCTGGACGCCGACAGCCCGGCGACCGCCGAGGTGCTGCGGCTCTCCCACGAGGCGGCTCTGGCGACGGACGCCCGGTTCCTTCGCGTGCTCGACGTGGTCGGGGACGAGGCCGGCACCGGCCCCTACCTGGTCTACGAGTACGCGGCTGGCCAGACGCTGGAGAAAGTGCTGCGCAGCGGCCCGCTGACCGGCGTGGAGGCCGCCTGGATCGTCCGGGAGGTCGCCGACGCGCTGATCGCGCTGCACGCCCAGGGGCACTTCCACCGCCGGCTGAGCCCCGCCACCGTGCTGATCAGCGCCTCCGGCAACGTGAAGGTGCTCGGCTTCGCGATGAACGAGCTGAGCGGCTCCACGCCCGACCACCTCGCCGGTGAGGCGGCGGACGTCCGCTCGCTCGGCCAGTTGCTCTACGCCTGCCTGGTCGCCCGCTGGCCGGGCGCCGACCGCTTCGGCCTGGCCGCGGCCCCGGTCGTGGAGGGCCACTGGGTGCTGCCGAGCCAGGTGCGCTCCGGGGTGGCCCCGGCCGTCGACCAGGTGGTGGACCGCATCCTGTCGCCGGCCCCCCGCAACCACGCGAGCCGGCTGACCACCGCCCAGGAGGTCACCACCCAGCTGTCGCTGGTGCTGGGACCGATGGGGGCGGCCCACGACCTGCGTGCCCGCCTGCACCCCAGCGTCGACCCCGACTCCGCGTCCGCGCCCGCGGTGCCGGTCTCGACCGTCGCGCCGCCCGTGCCGACGCCGGTGGCCAGCCGGTTCTCCTCGTCCAGCCCCGTCCAGGGGTCACCGTCCGCGCCGCCGGCGGTCCCGGCCGCCTCCGCCGGGACGGCGGGAGCCGGTCCGGTCGCCGTCGACCCCGGTGCCGCCGGCCCGTACGCCGACTGGGACGACGAGCCCGAGGACTCCACCGCGCCGTTCGTGGACGAGGCCCTCAGCCGCGGCGAGTCGTTCACCCCGGTGCCCCCGCCGGCCGGCTGGCGTCCCCCCGCGGCCGGGCAGGCTCCACCCCGGCGGCCGCGACGGCTGCCGATCCTGATCGGTGGTCTCGGCGTGCTCGTGACCCTCGCGATCGTCGCGGCGCTGGCGCTGAACCTGCGCGCCCCGTCCGCCCCGGCGGCACCGGAGGGCGCCCCGCTCGCGGTGGCCGCCGTGGACGACTTCGACCCCAAGGGCGACGGCGGCGACGGCGCGGAGAACGCGAAGTCGGCCCGAAACGCCGTGGACGGCAACCCGGAGACCTTCTGGCGCACGGAGAAGTACCGCTCGGCCGCCATGGGCGGGCTGAAGCCCGGCGCGGGCCTCGTGCTCGACCTGGGGGAGGTGCGCACCGTCACCGCCGTCCGGCTGGTGCTGGCCGGCCAGCCGACCGCGGTCGCCGTGCTGGTGCCGCAGAAGGCCGGACGGTCGGCCCCGACCAAGTCGGTGTCGCAGTGGACGCCGGTCGCGAGCGCGGACGCGGCCTCTGCCGAGGTCACGCTGACACCCGCCGAGCCGGTCAGCACCCGGTTCCTGCTCGTACACCTCTCCTCGCTGCCCGACATCGGCGAGGGGTACTTCCGCGGCGGCATCGCCGAGGTCACCGTCCTGGGGCGTTGACGGGCGGGACGGACAGGCGTCCGGCCATCACCTAAGCTACGTGGCGTAGTTTCTCGACGCTGGCTCGGGGGGGGCATGAGGAAACTGCGCTGGGGGGCGTATCTGTGCGGTCTCGGCCTGGCTCTCGCCGGCTGGACGCAGCCCCTGCCCGCGCACGCCGACACCCCGGTTCCCGCGCCGCCGGCGACGGCGCCGTCCGCCCCCGCACCCGCCGAGCCAAGCCCGACCACGACCGCTCCGCCCACGCCCGCCCCGGGCGCGTCGTCCAGCACCGGCGGCGCGACCTACATCGTCCGGTTCCGTAACGAGGCAGGTCCGGCCGACGGCACGGCGGCGGACGCCACCCTCGCCGACCGGACCCAGCGCGAGCTCGACGCGATCCCCGGGGTGATCGCCCGGCTGACCTCGGCGCAGGCCCGCGACCTGGCGCTCGACCCCGCCGTCGCCTACGTGCAGAAGGACGCACCCGTCCACGTCGCCGACACCCAGACCCAGCCGCCGTGGGGCCTGGACCGCATCGACGAGTCCGGCCTCCCGCTGGACAGCCGCTACACCTACGCCCGGACCGGGGCGGGGGTGAAGGTGTACGTGGTCGACACCGGCATCGACGCGGACCACCCGGAGTTCGGCGGGCGGGTGGCCGCCGGCGCATCGTTCGTCCCCGACGGCAGCGGCACCGGGGACTGCTACGGACACGGCACCCACGTCGCGGGCACGATCGGCGGGACGACGTTCGGCGTGGCCAAGCAGGTGACCCTCGTCCCGGTGCGGGTGCTGGACTGCAGCGGCAACGGCACGTCCGCGGCCACCGTGGCCGCCCTGGACTGGATCGCCAAGGACCACCGCACGGGGCAGAAGGCCGTGGTGAACCTCAGCCTCACCGGCTCGTACAGCCGGGCGGAGAACGACATGGTGGCCCGCCTGGTGGCCGAGGGCGTCACCGTCGTGGCCGCAGCGGGCAACGACAGCATGGACGCCTGCGAGGCCTCGCCCGGCTCCGCGCCGGCCGCCCTGACCGTCGCGGCGACGGACGCCGCAGACCAGCGGGCGGGCTTCTCCAACGACGGGCCCTGCGTCGACCTCTACGCCCCCGGGGTGGACATCCGCTCGGCCTCCCCCTTCGGCGCGCCGGTGCTGATGTCGGGCACGTCGATGGCCAGCCCGCACGTGGCCGGCGTCGCGGCCATGCTCGTCGGCGCCCACCCGACGTGGACGCCCGCCAAGGTGGCCGCGCGCATCCTGCGACTGAGCCTCACCAGTCGCGTCGGCGGGAACCCCGCCGGCACGCCCAACCTGCTGCTGAACATCGCCCCGAGCATCCACGCGGTCAGCCCCGCGACCGCGTCCACGGCCGGCGGGCAGGTCGTCACGCTCTCCGGGCGCCGGTTCGACGGGGTCACCGCCGCGCTGTTCGACGGCGTCCCCGGCACCGGCCTGAAGATCTCCGCCGACCACAACAGCCTCACGGTCACCACCCCGGCCCACGCCGAGGGCACGGCGCGCCTGGTGCTGGCCTCCGAGTTGTCGAACTCCAACCGCGACGTCACGCTCGCGTTCCTGCCGCCCGCTGTGGTCACCTCGGTCTCCCCGGGCGCCGGGCCCGTGGGCGGCGGGACGCCCGTCACGCTGCGCGGGAGCCGGTTCACCGGCGCCACGGCGGTCACGTTCGGCGGTACTCCCGCGGCCTCCTTCACGGTGGTCTCGGACGCAGAGGTGCACGCGGTGTCCCCGCCGGGGAGCAGCGGCACGGTCGACGTGCGCGTGACCACCGCCGCCGGCCCGTCCGCGCCGCGGGCGGCCGACCACTTCGCCTACGGCAAGGTGCCGACGGTCTCTGCGGTCTCACCGTCCACGGGGTTGACGATCGGCGGGGCGCGCGTGACCATCACCGGCCGGCACTTCTCTGCGGGCACCACGGTGCTCTTCGGCACCGTGCCGGGGACGGCGGTGTCGGTGTCCTCGTCGAAGAAGCTCTCGGTGACCGCCCCTGCACTGCCCGCGGGCCCGGCCAGCCTCCGCGTGGTGAACCGGTACGGCCCGTCGACCGGCGTGGCCTTCACCGCGACGGTGGCGCCCGCCCCCCGGATCTCGGCGCTCTCCCCCGCGAAGGGCTTCGCCGCCGGTGGCGCGAAGGTGACCATCACCGGCAGCAACTTCCACGGCGTGACCGCGGTGACCTTCGGCCGGACGGCCGCGACGATCGTGTCCGCGTCGAGCACGAAGCTGGTGGTCCGCGCCCCCGCCCAGCCCGCGGGCGCCGTGGGCGTGACGGTGACCGGGGCGTACGGGACCGCCACGGGCGGCACCTACACCTACGCCCCCACGCCCGCCCCGGTGGTGTCGGGCGTGTCCCCGGCCAAGGGCTCACGCAAGGGCGGCACCGTCGTCACCCTCACCGGCAAGTACTTCTACGGCGTCACCGCCGTGACCTTCGGCGGCGTCCCGGGGACGCGGCTGAGCGTCACTTCCTCCACGCGGCTGAAGGTGACCACCCCCGCGCACGCCACCGGGAAGGTGGCGATCGGCGTCCGCGCCGGCGCCGGGCTGGTGTCCGCGGCGAGCTCCACGGCCCGCTTCACCTACGCCTGACCGCGCCGCTCCGCTCGTCCGGGAGGCCGGAACCGCGCACCGGGCGGCTCCCCCGGAAGCCCCACACACAGCGGCGGCGCCGCCGGGATGGTGTCCCGGCGGCGCCGCCTGTGTCGATGAGCGTCAGATCGCGACGTCGTCGTCGACCCAGTCGAAGGTCTTGGTGACGGCCTTCTTCCAGTTGCGGTACAGGCGGGCGCGCTCGCCCTCCTCCGCCTTCGGCTCCCACCGCTTGTCCTCGGCCCAGTTGGCGATGACGTCGGCTTCGCCCTGCCAGTAACCGGTGGCGATGCCAGCGGCGTAGGCAGCACCCAGGGCAGTCGTCTCGGCGACGACCGGACGCACCACCGGCACGCCCAGCTGATCGGCCTGGAACTGCATCAGGGTCTCGTTCATCGTCATGCCGCCGTCGACCTTGAGCTCGGCGAGCTTCACGCCGGAGTCGGCCTCCATGGCGTCCAGCACCTCACGGGTCTGGTAGGCGGTGGCCTCCAGGACGGCGCGGGCGATGTGGCCACGGTTGACGAACCGGGTGAGGCCGACGATCGCGCCACGGGCGTCGGAACGCCAGTACGGAGCGAACAGGCCGGAGAACGCCGGGACGAAGTAGCAGCCACCGTTGTCCTCGACGGACGCGGCGAGCTCCTCGATCTCCGGAGCGGAGGAGAACATCTTAAGGTTGTCGCGCAGCCACTGCACCAGCGAGCCGGTGACGGCGATCGAACCCTCGAGCGCGTAGATCGGCTTGTCGTCGCCGATCTTGTAGCACACGGTGGTGAGCAGGCCGTTCTTGGAGGGAACGATCTCCTCGCCGGTGTTCATGATCATGAAGCAGCCGGTGCCGTAGGTGTTCTTCGCCATGCCCGGCTTGAACGCCGCCTGGCCGAAGGTCGCGGCCTGCTGGTCACCGAGGTCGCCGGCGACCGGGACGCCACCGAGCAGGCCCTCTTCGCGGCCGTAGCCGTAGACCTGCGAGGACGACTTGATCTCGGGGAGCATGGACATCGGGATGCCCATGTCGGCCGCGATCTCGGCGTCCCAGCTGAGGGTGTTGAGGTCCATCAGCATGGTGCGGGAGGCGTTGGTCACGTCGGTCACGTGCACGCCGCCGTTGACGCCACCGGTCAGGTTCCAGATGACCCAGGTGTCCATGTTGCCCATGACCAGCTTGCCGGCCTCGGCATCGGCGCGGGCGCCCTCGACGTTGTCGAGGATCCACTTGACCTTGGGGCCCGAGAAGTAGGTGGCCAGGGGCAGGCCGACGCGGGCCTTGTACTTGTCCTGGCCCTCGGCGCCGCCGAGCTCCTCGACGATCTTGGAGGTGCGGGTGTCCTGCCAGACGATCGCGTTGTAGACCGGGATGCCGGTCTCCTTGTTCCACACCACGGTGGTCTCACGCTGGTTGGTGACACCGACGGCCTGGATGTTCTCCTTGTTGAGGCTGGCCTTGGCCAGGGCCTCGGCGACGACCTCGCGCACGGCGTCCCAGACCTCGATCGGGTTGTGCTCGACCCAGCCGGCGCGCGGGAAGATCTGCTCGTGCTCCTTCTGGCCCACGGAGACGATCTGGCCCTCGTGGTTGAAGATGATCGCCCGAGAACTGGTCGTTCCCTGGTCAATCGCGAGGATGTACTTGTCGGCCATGGATAATTCCTTCCACGTCATTGTTCGAGAGGATGATGATTGCTTGTAGAGAGCGGGTCGGCGGCCACCGGCCCGCTCCGTTTTTTGTCAGGCGAGACCTGGTCCGACCGGACGGGGTGCTCAGCCGCACCCCGCCCAGCCGGGATCACTGTCACTTGGGCAGCAGGACACCGCTCAGCAGACCGGCGAGAACACCACCGATGATCGGGCCGACAACCGGAACCCAGGAGTACGCCCAGTCGGAGTCGCCCTTGCCCTTGATCGGGAGAACGGCGTGCGCAATGCGCGGGCCGAGGTCACGAGCAGGGTTGATGGCGTAACCGGTGGGGCCACCGAGGGAGGCGCCGATGCCGACGACCAGGAGGGCAACGCCGAGGGCGCTGAGCCAGCCGAGGTCGGTCGACTTCCAGTGGCCGGCAGCGAGGACGACGAACACCAGGACGAACGTGCCGATGACCTCAGTGATGACGTTCCACGCGTAGTTGCGGATCGCCGGGCCGGTGGAGAACACGCCGAGCTTGGTGGCCGGATCCGGCTCTGCATCGAAGTGCTCCTTGTAGGCCAGCCAGGCCAGCGTCGCACCGAGGAACGCGCCCACGAGCTGCGCGCCGATGTAGGTCATGATCGACATGGCGTCGACCGGGACACCCGCGACGAACTCCTTGGCGCCGGAAGCGACGACACCCAGGGTGACGGCCGGGTTCAGGTGGCCGCCGGACTTGTAGGACACGAGGACGCCGGCGAACACGGCGAGACCCCATCCCCAGTTGACGAACAGGAAGCCGGTTCCGTTGCCCTTCGACTTTGTCAGGGCGGTGTTGGCGACAACGCCAGCACCCAGGAGGAGCAGCATCGCAGTGCCGACTACCTCAGAGAGGAAAATGGTCCCCAGCACTTCTTTCTCACTTTCAGACGCCAGCTAGGGGCGTCAGTTTGGGCATCCCCGGGGGGACGCAGGCTCGGTGTTTTTTGTCTTCTCAGACATGAGTGGATGGAGCAGACACCCGTCCTCGCGTCGCGGCGTGCGCTGAACTCCGGAGGGAGGCGCCGCGGGGCGAGCTGGTGTGCTGTGCGACGGACAGCGGCATGCGTGTGCCACGTCCGACCTGACGGCGAGCGACAACGGTCGCCGGAGCCTCACTCGTGATCGCATCCGCCGAGGCTCTCGGGCGCGGACGCGAGGTATGACAGTGGCCAGCGGAATCGGATTCTTCCTTGAGCTCCGGCACGAAGGCCCCAACGGTGCACGCATGCGCGGCGACCGCAGTGAGGTTCATCTGACTCCTTCGTACCCGCTGAACCACGTACAGACAGGAGGGTGCCACCACAGGAGTTCACCCCATCCCGACAGGCCCATCTTGCTAATGGTTGAACGCATGCGCTAGACCTGTGCACGAACGTGCACCGAGAGGGAGCAAGCTTGAACGAGCGCTACGAGGACATGTACCAAGCGGCCTCCCGCTACTACATACAGGGCGAGACGATGGAGAGCATCGCCCACCAGTTGCGGCTCTCGCGGTCCTCGGTGTCGCGGCTGCTGAAGGAGGCCCGGGAGAGCGGCCTGGTGCGGATCAGCCTCGCCGACCACAGCGGCTCGCAGTCCCCCCTGGCCTCCACGATCAGCCGCCATTTCGGGGTGCGCGTCCACATGGTCTCGGTGCGGGAGAACGCCAACGAGAACGTCCGTTTCGACCAGGTCGCCCGGCTCGCCGGCCGCCTGTTCACCGAGGCCGTCGACGACCACCAGCTGATCGGCGTGGCCTGGGGCGTGACGCTCTCGCACGTGGTGAAGCACCTGGGACGGCGTCCGCTGGTCGGGTCGACGGTGGTGCAGATCAACGGCGGCGCCAACCAGCGCAGCTCGGGCATCCCCTACATCGGGGAGATCCTCCAGTCCATCGGGGACGCCTTCGACGCGCGGGTGGTGCTCTTCCCCGTCCCCGCGTTCTTCGACTTCGCCGAGACCAAGCAGGCGATGTGGCGGGAACGTTCCGTGCAGAACGTGCTCAAGCTGCACCAGAAGCTCGACCTCGCCGTGTTCGGCGTCGGCTGCCTGGAGGGACGGGTGCCGTCCCACGTCTACACCGCCGGGTACATGGACACCTCGGACATGCGACAGCTCGCCGCCGACGGCGTCGTCGGAGACGTGTGCACCGTCCTGCTGCGCGAGGACGGGTCGTACTCCGACATCTCCTACAACGACCGCGCCACCGGGCTCACCCCGGCGGAGCTCCAGCGGGTCCCGCGGCGCATCTGCGTCGTGGCCGACCCGTCCCGGGCTCCCGCCGTCGTCGGCGCGCTGCGGGCCGGCACCGCGACCGACCTCGTCCTGGACGAGGGCACCGCGCGCGCCGTCCTCGACCGGGCCCGCCTCTAGCCCCTGCGTGGCGCGGGCGGGCCGCAGGCTGTCGATTTCCCATGACCCCGGCACGGACGTGCACGTCTGAGCGACCTTCGCCCGTGGGGGTGAATCGGCGACCCGCCCCTGATTAGCCTGAACGATGAAGAGCGCGCTGCCGCGCTGCGCTGGGTGTCGACGGAGAGCCCGGGCCGCGGGCGCCGCGAAAAAGTCGTTCGGGAGGTCTACGTGAGAAAGCTGGCTGTTGACGTCGTGGTCATCGGTGGCGGCTCGACCGGGGCCGGCGTGGTGCGCGACGTCGCGATGCGGGGCTACAGCACCGTCCTGGTGGAGCGGGCCGACCTCGGCCAGGGCACCACCGGCCGGTTCCACGGCCTGTTGCATTCGGGCGGGCGCTACGTCGTGAGTGACCCGTTGTCGGCCACCGAGTGTGCCCAGGAGAACGCGATCCTGACGAGGATCCAGTCGCAGGCGATCGAGACCACCGGTGGCTACTTCGTCACCGGGCCGGACGACGACCCCGCCTTCGCCGACAAGTTCCTCGAGGGCGCGAAGGCCACCGGGGTGCCGGCGCGCGAGATCAGCGTCGCCGAGGCGCTGCGCAACGAGCCCCGCCTCAACCGGCGCATCCTGCGCGCGATCGAGGTCGAGGACGGCACCGTCGACGGCTGGCAGTTGGTGTGGGGCGCGGCGAACTCCGCCAAGGCCTACGGCGCGCAGGTGCTGACCTACCACCGCGTGACGAAGATCGACACCGCCGACGGCCAGGTGACCGCCGTCCACTGCACGGACCTCAAGAGCGGTGAGGACGTGCTGATCGAGTGCGGGTTCGTGCTCAACTGCGCCGGCCCGTGGGCCGGCCAGATCGCCGCCATGGCGGGCGCGCACCCGGTGGACGTGATCCCCGGGCGCGGCATCATGATCGCGATGAACCACCGCCTGGTGAACCGGGTGGTGAACCGCTGCATCTACCCCGCCGACGGCGACATCCTCGTCCCCGTGCACACGGTGAGCATCATCGGCACCACGGACGTGAAGGTCGACGACCCCGACGACCTGGCGATCGAGCACGCGGAGGTCCAGCAGATGCTGGACGCCGGCGAGGTGCTCATCCCGGGCTTCCGGTCCTCGCGCGCCCTGCACGCCTGGGCCGGCGCCCGTCCCCTGATCAAGGACAGCCGCGTCTCCTCCTCCGACACCCGGCACATGAGCCGCGGCATGGCGGTCATCGACCACACCACGCGCGACGGCCTCGACGGGATGCTGACCATCGGTGGCGGCAAGCTCACCACCTACCGGCTGATGGCGGAGCACATCGTGGACGCGATGTGCGAGAAGCTCGGCGAGAAGCGTCCCTGCCGGACCGCAGACGAGGCGATCCCCGGCTCGGAGTCCGGGAAGAACTACGTGGTCACGCACCGCCTCGAGGAGCGGGAGCACGACCGGCTGGACGACCAGATCATCTGCGAGTGCGAGCTGATGAGCCGCCGGATGTTCACCGACGCGCTCGCGTCCCAGCCCAAGGGCACCTTCGACGACCTGCGGCGCCAGCTGCGGCTGGGGATGGGCCCCTGCCAGGGCGGCTTCTGCTCGATGCGCGCCACCGGCATCGCCCTGGAGAGCGGGCACATCGACATCGAGCGGGCCACCGGCCTGCTGCGGCTGTTCCTGAAGAACCGCTGGATCGGGTTGTGGCCGATCCTCTACGGCGACCAGGTGCGACAGACCGCCCTCGACAACTGGATCTTCCAGGGCACGCTCGACGTCGAGCACCTGCCCCAGCCCGAAAGTGAGGTGGCCCTGTGAGCCGCGTCGTCGTCATCGGTGCCGGCCTCGCCGGCCTGGTCGCCGCCAACCGGCTCGCGTCGGCCGGCGTGGGCGTGACCCTGCTCACCAAGGGCATCGGCGGGCTGCAACTCAGCCAGGGGACGATCGATGTCCTCGGCTATGCGCCGGACCGGGTGACGAACCCCGTCCTGACGCTCTCGGCGATCGCGTCCGCACGGCCCGGGCACCCCTACGCCGCCATCGGCGCCGCGGGCGTCCACACCGGCATCGAGTACCTCAAGCAACTGCTGCCCGACCTGCTGGTCGGCGACGCGGAGGCCAACTACCAGCTGCCGACAGCGGTGGGCGCGATCCGTCCCACCTGCCTGGTGCAGCCGAGCATGGTGGCCGGGCACCTCAAGGACGGGGCGAAGGTCGCTGTCGTCGGCCTGCGCCGGCTGAAGGACTTCCACCCGGCGCTCGTCGCGGAGAACCTCGCCCGCACCACGCTCCCCGACGGCGGCCGCCTCGTCGCCCGCCCGGTCAGCGTGGACGTGCCGGCCCGTGACGCGGAGGTCGACTCCTCCGGCCTCACCTACGCCCGCGCGTTCGACGACCCCGCCTTCCGCGCCCGGTTCGCCGCGGCCCTGAAGCCCCTGCTGGGCGACGGCGAGACGGTCGGACTGCCCGCGGTGCTCGGCCTCAAGGACCGCACCGCGTGGTCGGACCTGGCCGACAAGCTCGGGCACCCGGTGTTCGAGATCCCGCTCCCGCCGCCGTCGGTGCCCGGGATGCGCCTCAACGAGGCCCTCATGGCCAGCGCCAAGGCCGCCGGCGTCCGCGTCGTCAACGGCACCCGGGCCGTCTCGGTGCGGGTCGAGGACGGCGTGGTCAAGGGCGTCACCGTGGCCACGGCCGGCGCGGACCGCGAGTTCACCGCGGACGCGTTCGTGCTCGCCGCCGGCGGGTTCGAGTCCGGGGCGCTGGCCCTCGACTCCTACGGCACCGTGACCGAGACCCTGTTCGGGCTGCCGCTCGCGGGCCTGGACGCCGGTCCGCTGGTGCACGGCGACTACTGGGGGCCCGAGCAGCCACTGTTCAGCGTGGGGGTGCGCGTTGCCGGCGACATGCGGGTACTGGACGGCAACGGCGCGGTCGTCCACCCGAACCTGTACGCGGCGGGCGGCATCATCGGGGGCTCGTCCCGGTGGGCGGAGAAGTCCGGCGACGGTATCGCCGTAGGCAGCGCGGTCGTGGCCGCCGATTCGATCCTGGAGGTGCTGGCATGAGCCACGAAGGCCTTGAGTTCGCCGGGCACGAGCTGGCGAGGGCCAGCCTCGACGCCTGTGTGAAGTGCACGATCTGCGAGACCATGTGCCCGGTGTCGGCGGTGACCCCGCTGTTCTCCGGACCCAAGTTCGTCGGGCCGCAGGCCGAGCGCTTCCGCAACGGCGACAGCGTCGACCACTCGCTCGACTACTGCTCCAGTTGCGGCACGTGCACGCTGGTCTGCCCGCAGGGCGTCCAGATCGCCGAGCTGAACAGCCAGGCGCGCGCGGTGATGAAGGCCGACCACATGCCCCTGCGCGACAAGCTGATCGGCCAGACGGTGCTGATGGGCAAGGTGATGACGCCGGTGGCGCCGATCGCCAAGGCAGCGCTGAACAACAAGCCGATCCGGGCGATGATGGAAGCGGTGGTGAAGGTGCACCGGGACGCCCCGATGCCGCCTCCGCAGGGCCAGACCTTCGAGGGCTGGTTCCGCAAGCGTCCGAAGCCGTCCAGGACCCCGACCCGCGGTGCGCTGGTGTTCTTCCACGGCTGCGCGGGCGGCTACTTCGAGGTGGAGACGTCGAAGAAGTCGGTGGAGGTGCTGGAGCACCTCGGCTACGAGGTCATCGTCCCGAAGCAGGGGTGCTGCGGCCTCGCCCAGCAGTCCAACGGGCTCTTCGACCAGGCGACGGCGTCCGTGCTCAAGCTCTGCGACGACCTGCGGGCGGCCGGCACCGACTTGACGATCATCTCCTCGTCCGGCTCGTGCACCGGCATGCTCAAGCACGAGGCGCACGAGATCATGGGCGTCACCGACGACAAGCTGAAGGACGTCGGGACGCGGATCCGCGACATCATGGAGTTCCTGCTCGACCTGCACGAGGCCGGCGAACTGCCGACCGACTTCGCGCCGATCGACATGACCGTGCCGTACCACGCCCCCTGCCAGCTGAAGAGCCAGGGCATGGGGATGCCGGCGGTCGAGGTGCTCAAGCTGATCCCGGACCTGACCGTCGTGGAGTCGGGCGCCGTCTGCTGCGGCATCGCCGGCACCTACGGCCTGAAGAAGGAGAAGTACGACATCGCCCAGGCGGTCGGACGTCCCCTGTTCGAGATGGTGAAGAAGACCAACCCCGACCTCGCCCTGTGCGACACCGAGACCTGCCGCTGGCAGATCGAGCAGTCCTCCGGCGTGAAGACCGAGCACCCGATCTTCCTGGTCCACCGGGCGTACGGCCTCTCGTAGTCCCGGACGCGAACCCGCCGGAGCCAGGAATGGTGCTCCGGCGGGTTCGTCGTCCCCAGGTCCGGCGCCCCGCCCGTCCCCCCCGCCCGTTCCTGCCCCCGAGTGCAACTCCCGCTACCGGAATTCCGGCAGCAAGGGTTGCCCTCGGCAGCAAGCGCGGGGGTTGGGGGCGGGACGGGGCCCGCGGCGGGGATGGTCAGGGGCGCGCGGTGAAGGGGCGGACGAAGACCGGCACCCCGGCGGTCGAGGACGCGGGGTCGTAGCGGTAGCCGGCGGCGTCGAAGTCGCGCAGCGCCCGCACCGAGCGGACGCGGTGTCGCACCAGCCAGGACGCCAGCTCGCCGCGGGCACGCTTGGCGTAGAACGACACCACGGAACGGCGGCCGCGCGCGTCGGTGTCCTCGAACCTCGGGGACACGACGGGCGCGCCCAGCTCGTCGGGACGCACCGCGCCGAAGTACTCCCCGGACGCGAGGTTCACCACCACGCCCGGCCCGGGGGACGCGGCGAGGTCCTCCCGCAGCAGCGCCGTGATGGTGCCGCCCCACCAGTCGTACAACGACCGTCCCTGCTCGGTCGCGAGCCGCGTACCCATCTCGAGCCGGTACGGCTGCATGAGGTCCAGCGGACGCAGCACCCCGTACAGGCCGGACAGGATCCGGACGGTCTTCTGCGCCTCGGTGTAGTCGCGGGTGGTGAACCGGCCGCGCACGTCCATGCCCTGGTAGACGTCGCCGGCGAACGCGAGCACCGCCGGGCGCGCGTTGCGCCGCGTGAACGGGGTGGCGAAGGACGCCCACCGCCCGGCGTTCAGCGCGGCCAGTTCGTCGGAGATGTCGGCGAGGGCCGCGAGGTCGGCCACCGACCTGGTGCGCATCACCTCGACCAGGCGCTCCGCCTCCGCCAGCAGCCGCGGCTGGGACGGGGTGAGCGCGGGCAGTTTCGACTCGTAGTCCAGCGATTTGGCCGGCGACAGCAGGATGAGCACGCAGCGAGCCTATGCGCCGCGCACCCGCCCCCGGCAACCCGCACCGGGCGTCCCGCGTCCGCTCCTGGCGTGATCGGGAATGCCCGCGCCCGTCGGGTGGTTGTCGGGTGTGCGTCCGGGGTGCCTCGGTAGAGTGGGCACCCTCTCCAGACCTGTACGAGGAACCATGTCCGACATCCGCGAAGTCATCATCATCGGCTCCGGCCCGACCGGGTACACCGCCGCCATCTACACCGCCCGCGCCGGCCTGAAGCCGCTCGTGTTCGAGGGCGCCCTCGCGGCCGGCGGCGCCCTGATGAACACCACGGAGGTGGAGAACTACCCCGGCTTCACCGACGGCATCATGGGTCCTGACCTGATGCTGGCGATGCGCGGCCAGGCCGAGCGGTTCGGCGCCGAGATCATCACCGACGACATCGTCTCCACCGACCTCACCGGCGACGTGAAGACCGTCACCGACGCCGAGGGCAACACCTACTCCGCGCGCGCGGTGATCCTCGCGATGGGCTCCGGCTACCGCAAGCTCGGCCTTCCCGCGGAGGAGGTCTTCAGCGGACGGGGCGTGTCGTGGTGCGCCACCTGTGACGGCTTCTTCTTCCGCGACAAGGACATCGCCGTCGTCGGCGGCGGCGACTCCGCGCTGGAGGAGGCGACCTTCCTCACCCGCTTCGCCAGCAGCGTGACGATCGTGCACCGCCGCGACGAGCTGCGCGGGTCGAAGATCATGGTCGACCGGGCGATGTCGGACCCGAAGATCCGCTTCGCCTGGAACTCGGTGGTCACCGACCTGCACGGCGACGGCACGCTCACCGGCCTCACCCTCACCGACACGGTCTCCGGCGAGACCCGCGAACTCCCCGTCCAGGGCCTGTTCGTCGCCATCGGGCACGACCCGCGCTCGGAGATCGTCCGTGGGCAGGTGGAGGTGGACGCCGCCGGCTACGTCGTGGTAGACGCCCCGAGCACCCGGACCAACGTCCCGGGCGTGTTCGCCGCCGGCGACCTGGTCGACCACACCTACCGGCAGGCGATCACCGCCGCCGGCACCGGCTGCGCCGCGGCCCTGGACGCCGAGCGCTACCTCGCCGCCCTGTCGGACGCGGACGCTAGCCTCACCCCTGTCCCCGCCAACGCCTGAGAAGTAGGAGAACCCCATGGCCGCCGTCGCAGACGTCACCGACGCCACCTTCACCGACCTCGTGCTGAAGTCGTCCAAGCCGGTCGTGATCGACTACTGGGCCGACTGGTGCGCGCCCTGCAAGCAGCTCTCGCCGATCATCGAGGAACTGGCCCGCGACTACGGCGACAAGGTCACCTTCCTGAAGATGGACACCAACACCAGCACCCAGGTACCCACCCAGCAGGGTGTGCTCGGGCTGCCGACGATCCAGGTGTTCGTCGGCGGCGAGGTGGTGAAGTCGTTCACCGGAGCCAAGCCGAAGTCGGTGCTGCTGCGCGCCATCGAGGAATACCTGTGAGCTGACGCGCGACGAGAGCCCCCGGCCCCCGCGCCGGGGGCTTTCGCGTTGTTCAGGTGTGGTTCGTGCGCCCGGAGATCGCGCCGCCGGCAGGCTCGGGGGGCGTGACGGGACGCAGGGACTCCCAGAACCGCTCGAACACCCCGCGGACCCCCGCGCGCTCGCCCAGCACTGCCCGGTCGAGCTCGAGGCGCCACATCCGGTCCTCCAGGCCCCGGGTGAAGCCGACCGCCCGCAGGAAGTCCCGCGGCGGCGCCTGGCAGGTGACGGTGGTGCGGCTGCCGCGTGCGATCACGACGCGGGCCTTCCTGCTCACCAGGCCGGCCGCCGCGCCCTGCACGAGCTGGCGTCCGTACCCCGCCCCGGTGGCACCGGGACGCACCCAGGCGCAGGTCAGGCGGGCGTGGCCGGGCTCGTCGGCGGGCGCCAGCAGCAGCAGCCCCTGCACCTCGTCGTCCGCGGTGAGCTTCACGCCGCACCATCCCCAGACGGTCGCCGCCGACACGGCCCCGGGATCGTCGACGGGGATCGTGCGCCCGCAGTAGGGGCAGGCGAGCGCGGCCAGTTCGGCCAGCGTCACCATGGACACTCTCGGCATGCCACCCCCACGACGAACCGCCCACCGCTGAGGTGGGTCGGTTTCATCCTAGGCGGAACGTACGGCAGTCTGGTGCGGTGACCCTGCCAGAGCCGTCCCGCCGCGACACCCGGCTGGACCCCTACATCGACGCGTACGCGGAGCGGACGCACGGCCTGACGGTCTCGGCCGTCCGCGCCCTGTTCGCCGTCGCGAACCGGCCCGAGGTGGTCTCGCTCGCCGGCGGCATGCCGAACATCGCCGACCTCCCCCGTGAGGCCCTCGGACGCGCCGTCGACCGGCTGATCGCCGAACGCGGCACGCAGGCGATGCAGTACGGGTCGGGCCAGGGCGAGCCGTTCATGCGCGAGAAGATCGTCGAGGTGATGGCGGAGGAGCATATCCGCGCGCACGCCGACGACGTCGTGGTCACCTGTGGTTCCCAGCAGGCGCTCGACCTCGTCACCCGCGTCTTCTGCGACCCGGGTGACGTGGTGCTCGCCGAGGCCCCCAGTTACGTGGGCGCCCTCGGCACGTTCCACGCCTACCAGTGCCAGGTGGTGCACGTCGCGATGGACGACGCCGGCCTCGACCCGGTGGCGCTGCGCGGGGCGCTGGTGTCGCTCAAGGCGGCCGGCAAGCGGGTGAAGTTCCTGTACACGATCCCGAACTTCCAGAACCCCACCGGCGTCACCCAGACCGTCGAGCGGCGCCGGGCGATCCTCGAGATCGCCCGCGAGCACGACCTGCTGATCATCGAGGACAACCCGTACGGCCTGCTGACCCTCGGCCCGGCCCCGCTGCCGGCCCTGCGCTCGATGGACGCCGACAACGTCATCTACCTGGGCTCGTTCTCCAAGATCTTCGCCCCGGGCTTCCGGGTGGGCTGGGTGCTCGCACCGCACGCCGTCCGGGAGAAGCTGGTGCTCACCCAGGAGGCGGCGACCCTGTGCCCTCCGGTGTTCAGCCAGTTCGCGATCGCCACCTACCTCGACGAGTTCGACTGGCGCAGCCAGATCACGGTGTTCCGCGACATGTACCGCGCCCGCAGGGACGCGATGCTGGCCGGCCTGGAGGAGCACATGCTCGAGGGCACCACGTGGACCCAGCCCGACGGCGGCTTCTTCGTCTGGGTGACCCTCCCCGAGGGACTCGACTCCCAGGCCATGCTGCCGCGTGCGGTGACGGCACGCGTGGCGTACACCCCCGGCACCGCGTTCTACGCCGACGGCATGGGGAGCCGCAACATGCGCCTGTCGTTCTGCTTCCCGACCCCCGAGCGCATCCTCGAGGGCACCCGCCGGCTGGGTGAGGTGCTCGTCCAGGAGCAGGAGATGCACCGGACCTTCGGCCTGGGCACCACCACGACCCGCCACCACGACCTCACCGCCGGCCCGGCACCCGACATCAGTTAGGCGAACGACATGAACGACAACCCCACCCACGGCCCCATCGTCGTGCTGGCCGGCGGGCTCTCCCACGAGCGGGACGTCTCGCTGCGGTCGGGACGCCGCGTCGCCCAGGCGCTGCGCGACCAGGGCAAGGAGGTCGTCGAGTCCGACCTCACCCCCGACCTCATCGACCTGCTGCGCAGCCTGGAGAACCCGGTGGCGTTCCCGGTCCTGCACGGCGGGGTGGGCGAGGACGGCGGCCTTCAGCAGGTACTGACGCTGCTCGACGTCGCCTACGTCGGCTCCGACCCGGGCGCGTGCCGCCGCTCGTTCAACAAGGCCGTCGGCGGTCCCCTGGCCGCGCAGGCCGGGCTCGCCCGCCCGCGGATGGCCGCCCTGCCCCATGACATGTTCCGTGAGCTCGGCGCCGCCGCACTGGTGGTCGCGCTGGGAGAGCGCATCGGCTTCCCCATGATCGTGAAGCCGGCCCGGGGCGGTTCCGCCCTCGGCTGCACGAAGGTCGACGCGGTCGAGGAGCTGCCGTCGGCGATGGTGGCCGCCTACTCCTACGGCGACCTTGCCGTGGTCGAGGAGTTCATCGAGGGCACGGAGGTGGCCGTCACGGTCGTCGAGCTGGACGGGGCGCCGGTGGCGCTGCCGGCGGTGGAGATCCGCCCGAACTCCGGCATCTACGACTACACGGCCCGCTACACCGCCGGTGAGACCCGGTTCATCGTCCCCGCGACGCTCGGCGACGAGGCGGCCGCGGCCTGCGCGGAGCTGGCGGTCGCTGCGCACCGGGTGCTCGGCCTCCGCGACCTGTCGCGGGCCGACATCGTGGTGCGACAGGAGGGCACGCCGGTGCTCATCGAGACCAACGTCGCCCCCGGCATGACCGAGACCTCGCTGCTGCCGCAGGCGGTCGAGGCCGCCGGCTGGGACTTCGGCCTGCTCTGCGCGCAGCTGGTGGACAACGCCTGGGCGCGCCACCTCGCCTAGATGGCCACCCGGGCGAAGCAGTGGCTCGTCGCCGTGCTCGGCGCGGCCCTCTGCCTCGCCATGCTCGCCCTCGGCCTGTGGCAGATGCGGGTCTTCGAGGACAAGGAGGCCGAGTCGGCCGCTGCCCGCGCCGCGCAGCCGCCCGTCCCGCTGCTGGCCAACGTGGGCCCGGACGGCATCACCGGTGACGTCTACGGGCGCGCAGTCTCGCTCGAGGGCCGCTACGAGCCCGGCCAGCAGGCACTGGTCGTGGACGAGGACGGCACCGTGCGCGTGGTGACGGCCTTCGTCACCGAAGACGGACGCGCGCTGGCCGTCGTCCGCGGGACGGTGCCGGACGCCGCGTCCCCGCTCCCGTCGCCGCCCGAGGGACGCCTCACGCAGGCGGGGGTGTTCCTGCCCTCCGAGGCGCCCGCCACCCACGCGACCCCCCCGGGGACGCTCTCCTCCGTCCGGCTCCCCCTGCTCGCGCAGGACTGGCCCCAGCAGCTGTTCCCCGGCTACGTCACGCTCGGGCCCGGGGACGCGGCCGCGCAGGGCCTGGGGGCGGCCCCCGTCCGGCTGCCGACCGGTGAGGGCTCGGTGCAGAACATCGGCTACGCGCTGCAGTGGTGGGCGTTCGCCGCCTTCGGGGCGTTCATGACGATCCGCTTCGTGCGTGCGATCGGGCGCCGTGGCGGGCTGGGTACGCTGGCGGGCCAGGAGGACGAATGAGCGAGACCACGGCACCGGTGGTGCCCCCTGTCACGGCCGACCAGGTTCCCGGGATCCGCGGGGCGCTGCTGCGCTACCGGATCATGGCCTACCTCGTCGGCACGCTCCTGGTGGTGCTGGTGGTGGTCGGGATGCCGCTGAAGTACCTGGCCGGCAACTCGGTGGTCGTGATGGCCACGGGCGTGCCGCACGGCTGGCTCTACATGGTGCTGATCGCCACCGCCTACGACCTGGGCCGCCGCGTCCACTGGCCCTGGGGCCGGCTGATCCTGATCGCGCTGGCCGGCACGATCCCGTTCCTGTCGTTCTGGGCGGAGTACGCCGCGCGGAAGGACGTTCAGGCGCGGCTCCGCGAGGTCGAGCCGTCCGACGCGTCCTGATGTCCGTGCCGCTGTCCGCCGTGGTCGTCGACGTCGGCCCCGACCGCTACCCCGAGTGCCTCGCGGTGCTACGCGCGGGCTTCGCCACGGTGGTGGACGACTACGGGATCACTGCGGAGAACACCCCGAGCAACCCGGCGTTCTGGGGTGAGGACGCCGTGGCGTCCGTGGTGGGCCGGGGGTTCTCGCTGTTCGCTGTCGAGGACGCCGCCGGGATCGCCGGCTGTGCCTTCGCGGGTCCGTCACGCTCTCGCCCGGGGACCTGGGGACTTCGGCACCTGGCCGTCCTGCCCGGGGCGCGCCACCGGGGCTACGGCGAGGCGCTGGTGGAAGAGGCCGCCCGGCGCGCTCGCGAGGACGGCGCACACACGCTGGGCATCGGGATCGTGGCGGAGAACACCGCGCTGGGCGCGTGGTACCACCGGCTCGGCTTCACGACGGTCGACAGGACGCGCTACGACGGGCTCGTCTTCACCGTGGAGCACCTCGAGCTGTCGCTCGGCTGACGACAAAGCACCGAAGCAGCTTTATCGACAAAGGTGCTTATCGCTAAGTCGTCAGGATGTCGGCGATCCGCTCCAGGTCCTCCGGGCCGGCGAACTCGATCACGATCCGTCCCTTCGCGCGGCCCTCGCTGACGAGCACCCGGGTGTCGAGCCGTTCCCCGAGCTCGCGCTGGAGTTCCTCCGCCGCCGGGGAAAGCTCAACGGGCCGCGTGGAGCGCGGGGCGCGACGCGTCCCGTGCTCCCCCACCGAGACGATCTCCTCCGCGGCACGCACGGACAGTCCCTCGGCCACGATCCGCGTCGCCAGGTGCTCCATCGCGGACGCGTCGGGGAGCATCAGGATGGCGCGTGCGTGCCCGGCGCTCAACACGCCCGCCGCCACGCGCCTCTGCACGGGAGCGGGCAGCTGAAGCAGCCGGATGGTGTTCGAGATCTGCGGACGCGAGCGCTTGATGCGGGTGGACAGCTCCTCCTGGGTGCAGGCGAAGTCGCTCATCATCTGCTGGTAGGCGGCGGCCTCCTCGAGCGGGTTGAGCTGCACGCGGTGCAGGTTCTCCAGAAGAGCGTCGCGGAGGAGGTCGGCCTCCTCCGTCCGGCGGACGATCGCCGGGATTGTCGATAAACCGGCTTGTTGACTTGCCCGGAGACGGCGCTCGCCCATGACCAGCTCGTAGCCGCCCTCGTCCAGCGGCCGCACGACGATCGGCTGGAGCAGCCCGACCTCACTGATGGAGGAGACCAGCTCGGCAAGCTGGTCCTCGTCGAAGACCGTGCGCGGCTGTTTCGGGTTGGGACGGATCTCCGCGATCGGGACCTCGGCGAACCGTGCTCCCCCCACGCTGACCAGTTCCTCCGCGTCCCCGGAGGGCGGCGCGAGCTCCGGGTCCGTCCTCTGCAGGAGGTCGCCGAGGCCGCGACCCAGGCCGCTGCGCTTGGGGGTGTTCATGCGGTCTTCTCCTTCGTCTGGTCGGCTCCCCGCTCGGCGAGTTCGGTCGCGGCGTCGAGGTAGGCCTGGGCGCCGGCCGATGCGGCGTGGTAGGTGAGCACGGACTGTCCGTAGCTGGGCGCCTCCGAGACGCGGACCGACCGCGGGATCGCCGCCCGGAGCGTCTCGCGCGGGAAGTGCTCGCGCACCTCCGCCGCTACCTGGGACGCAAGTCGCGTGCGTCCGTCGTACATGGTGAGCAACACGGTGGACAGGCGGAGGTGGTCATTCATCGACCCCTTCACCAGGTTGATGGTGCGCAACAACTGGGAGACCCCCTCCAGCGCGTAGTACTCGCACTGGATCGGGATCAGGATCTCCTCCGCCGCCACGAGCGCGTTGAGGGTGAGGAGGCCGAGCGAGGGTGGGCAGTCGATGAAGACGTAGTCGGGCCGGTACTTCCGGTTGAACGAGCGCAGGGCGTGCAGCAGCCGGCTCTCCCGCGCCGGCGTGCTGACGAGGCCGATCTCGGCTCCGGCGAGGTCGATCGTGGCGGGCAGCACCCACAGGCCCCGGGCTTCCGGGGACCGCTTGATGAGGGTCTCGATCGGGGAGTTGGCGGTGAGCACTTCGTAGGTGCCCTGGATTCCCTCGTGGTGTTCGATGCCCAGGGCCGTGGACGCGTTGCCCTGGGGATCGAGGTCGATGACGAGGACGGTGAGGCCGCCCATGGCGAGCGCCGTCGCCAGGTTCACCGCGGTCGTCGTCTTGCCGACGCCACCCTTCTGGTTCGCGATGACGAGCGTGCGCGTCCTCGCCGGCTTGGGAAGCGTTGTTTCACGTGAAACATCGAAGTCGAGGTCGTCGGGTTCCAGGCTCCGCGGGTCGCCGAACTCCGGCTCGTCGAAGACGACACGGCGCGGGGTGGGCGGGGGAGTGATCGTCATGAAGCTCCTGAGGCACTCGCTGTTTCACGTGAAACATCAGGATAGGGCTTCGCGCGGACAGCCCCGTCCGCCCACCCACGACAGTCACCACGCGCCAACAAACCGCGCCGCGCGGGCCGCTGAGGGCGGCGAGTATGGCCAGCGCCCGCTGTGGCCTCAGCGCGCGACCACGACGGCGAAAGTCTCCTCGCCGCTGACCGGAACCACGAGACGATGGACCTCGCCCACCAGCCCCTTCCGGCGCAGGAGCCCGCGGGCATCCTCGAGCTCCGCCGCCGCGGTGGAACCCTTGAGGGCCACCACCATCCCGCCCGGGGCCGCCAGGGGTAGACACCAGCCGAGCAGCCGGGGGAGCGGCGCCACGGCCCGCGAGGTCACCACGTCGTACTGGGCACGGTGCTCCTCCGCCCGCCCGCGTACCACGCTCACCCGGTCGGCCAGCCCGAGCTCGTCCACGGCCAGCTCCAGGAAGGACACCCGCCGCAGGAGCGACTCCAGCAGCGTGACCCGCAGGTCCGGCCGGAGGATCGCCAGCGGCAGGCCCGGCAGGCCGGCCCCGCTCCCGACGTCGACCACCGAGGCACCCTCGGGAAACAGACCTGCGCCGGCCACCGAGTTCAGGACGTGCCGCTCCCACAGGCGCTCGCCCTCGCGGGGACCGACCAGGCCCCAGTCGATTCCTCGACTTGCCAATATGTCGACATATAGTGAGATGGCCGACGCGCCGTCCCCGAAGAACGAGGCGGGCGCGCCGGCCATCAACTGCTCAGTCCTTGGGCAGCACCACGACGCGGCGGTGCGGCTCCTCGCCCTCCGACTCGCTGATCAGGCCCGCGGCCGCCACCGAGTCGTGCACGATCTTCCGCTCGAACGGATTCATCGGGGCGAGGCGCACCGGCTCACCGGAGTCCTTCACCTCGTCGACCGCGTCCCGGGCCAGGTCCTGGAGGACCTTGCGCCGCTTGTCGCGGTGGCCGCCCACGTCCAGCATCAACCGGCTGCGGTGACCGGTCTCGGTCATCACGGCCAGGCGCGCCAACTCCTGGAGCGCCTCGAGAACCTCGCCGTCCTTGCCCACGAGCACGTCGCCCTCGGTCAGGATCGAGACGTGCGCACGGCCACCCTCGGTGTAGGTGTCGATGTCGCCGTCCAGGTCTGCGATGTCGAGGAGTTCCTCCAGGTAGTCGGCGGCGATCTCGCCCTCGTTCTCCAGCGCCGCCTCCTTCTTCGACCTGCCGCCCTCGGGCGCGGCCTCCGCGTCGGCGTCGACGGCCTCCACGGCCTCGTCGTCGGACACGGCGTCGATCACGTCGTTCTGCTCTTCGCTCACGTTGTCGTACTCCTTGTTGCTACTGCTTGCGGGCGGCGCGGCTGTTCTTCTTCGGCTGCTGCCGCTGGATGACCTGCCGCTGCACCGACGAGCCGTCTCCGGCGGCGCCATCGGTCGCGACGGGCGCGTCGGCGCCGGCGGCGCCACGGCCCTGGCGGGCCACCTTCGTCGGGTCGTAGGCCTGCGCCGGGGCCTTGCGGGAGGTGCCTCGGCGCTTGGCCGCGATGGCATCGGGATCCTTGCCCCTGGCGCGCATGCGCTCCTCCCAGTCGACGTACGCCGGGGTGCCGGGAGCAGGGTTGTTGTGGATCAGGATGTACTGCTGGCCCATCGTCCACAGGTTGGTCGTCAGCCAGTAAATCAGCACGCCGATCGGGATGCTCACGCCGCCGATCGCGTAGATCGCCGGGAACAGGTACAGCATCATCTTCTGCTGCTGCGCCATCTGCCCGGTCAGCGCCTCCGGCGGCATGTTCTTGCGCATCAGCTGGAGCTGGGTGATGAACAGCACGCCCGTCATCAGGATGATCAGGGTGAGCGCCACGATCTGGGTCGGCCCGAAGCTGGTCATCGGCATGAAGGTCGAGGAGATCTTCGCGCCGAACACCGTCGCGTTCTGCAGGGACGCGGCCAACGCGGGGTTCTGCTCGAAGAAGTAGCCCAGCGGCGTGCCATGGGACACGCTGTTGAGCACGTAGAAGAGCGCGAGGAAGATCGGCATCTGGAGCAGCAGCGGCAGGCAGGACGCCATCGGGTTCACGCCCTCGTCCTTGTACAGCTGCATCGTCTCGCGGCCGAGGCGCTCGCGGTCGTGGCCGTACTTGTCGTTGAGCTCCTTGACCTTCGGCTGGATGAGCTGCATGTTGCGCGCGGAGTTGATCTGGCGCACGAACAGCGGGATCAGCGCCGTCCGGATGGCCATGGTCAGCAGCACGATGGACGCCGCCCAGGTGCCGCCCCAGTCGGGGTCCATGCCGAACATCGTCAGCAGGCTGTGGAAGCCGACCAGGATGCCGGACACCGCCCAATACAGCGGCGTCATCATCGCGCCGAGCATGCCCAGGAAGTCGTCCCACAGGTTCAGCGGGAGGAGCAGGAGGGTAGTCACGTCAGTTCACCTCGTGGGCACACGAGTGCGCCCGGTCAGCGGCCGGGGAGGCCGGAGTGGTTCTGGCGGCCTGTTCGGCAGCCCAGTCTTCAGCGGCCGGGGTACCGGGCACCGGGTCGTACCCGCCCAGGCTCCACGGGTGGCAGCTGGCGAGCCGGCGGGTCGCGAGCCAGGTGCCCTTCACGGCACCGTGGACGGTCACCGCCTCCAGCGCGTACGCGGAGCAGGTCGGGTAGTACTTGCACACATTGCCGTACAGCGGGCTGATCACCGCGCGATAGGCCTTCAGCAGTCCGATCAGGAGGTACTTCATGCCGCCAGCCGATCGAGGCAGGTGGCGAAGGCGAGCCGGAACTCGCCGGCCAGGTCGTCCGCGACGGCCGACGGTGGCAGCGCCCGGACGACGACGTCCACCCCGAACGGGGCGGACGGGAGGGCCGCGGCTGCGGCGTGCCGCAGGCGGCGCTTCACGCGGTTGCGGCGGACGGCGTTGCCGACGGCCTTGGAGACGATGAAGCCTGCCCGCGACACGGCACCGGCCCCGTCCGCCACCGGCGACCGGCGCGCGTGCACCACCAGGGTGGCGCGTCCGCAACGGACGCCCTGGCGCAACGTGTCGCGGAAGTCCCCAGGGTTACGCAACCGCGACCGGGCGGGCAGCACCTCGTGCCGGCTCAGCCGGCCAGGCGGACGCGGCCCTGACGGCGACGGGCCGAGATGATCGCGCGCCCGGCGCGGGTGCGCATGCGGGTACGGAAGCCATGGGTGCGGCTGCGACGCCGGTTGCTCGGCTGGAAAGTGCGCTTGCTCACGCGAATGCTCCCAAGTTCGTCTTTATCGGATCAGATGCGCCCACCTGGACGCACGGATGTCGCGACAGCGACTGCCCAACTCTACGCGGCAGCGACGACCCCCGGCAAACCAGACACTTCGCGGTACACACGTCGAGCCGACACGCCGTGCTGGCATGATCTTCTTCGCAAACCGTTTGCGCGGCCCGCCAGACCTCGCTAGGTTGCTCTAGGCCACCCCGGGACGTCCGTCGTCCCGCGATCCGTGCAACCATGATGCACAGTCTGTGGACAACAGTGTGGAAACCTGGCTGGGGCAGGTAGTGAGGAGCCGAAGCAGGACCCATGACGCAACCACCCCCACCCCCCACCGAGCCCGTCGCGGCCGCGCAGCTGGAGGCTGCCTGGGCCCACGTGTGGGAGTCGTCCGACCCGGTGACCCGGGGCTGGCTGCAGGGCATGCGTCCGGTGACGATCCACGACTCGCTGGTGATCCTCTCCGTCGCGAACGACTTCACCAGGGACCGCGTCGAGTCCCGCCTGCGTCCGGCCATCGAGCAGCAATTCTCGGAGTACTTCTCCCGCCCCATCCGCCTCGCCATCGACGTGGATCCCTCGATCGGTGACGGCGAGCCCGTCCTCCCCGTGCCGCAGGCCGCTCCCGAGCCCCCACCGCCGGCGAGCTCGCGTCCCAACGGCGGACGCGTGAACGGCGACCGCCTCAACCCCAAGTACTCGTTCGAGACCTTCGTCATCGGCAACTCCAACCGCTTCGCGCACGCGGCGGCCGTGGCCGTGGCCGAGGCGCCCGGCAAGGCGTACAACCCGCTGATGATCTACGGCGACTCGGGGCTGGGGAAGACCCACCTGCTGCACGCCGTCGGCCACTACATCCGCAACTACTACGACCGGGTGCGCGTGAAGTACGTCTCCACCGAGGAGCTCACCAACGACTTCATCAACGCGGTCTCCGACAACCGGACGGCGGACTTCCGCCGGCAGTACCGCGACGTCGACGTCCTGCTGATCGACGACATCCAGTTCCTCGAGGGCAAGATCCAGACCCAGGAGGAGTTCTTCCACACCTTCAACACGCTGCACACCGCGCAGAAGCAGATCGTGCTCACCTCCGACCGGCCGCCCAAGGGCCTGGAGGCCTTGGAGCCGCGACTGCGCAGCCGGTTCGAGTGGGGCCTGATGACCGACATCCAGCCGCCGGACCTGGAGACGCGCATCGCGATCCTGCGCAAGAAGGCCGCCGCCGAGCGCCTCACCGCCGGGCCGGACGTGCTCGAGTTCATCGCCAGCAAGATCCAGACCAACATCCGCGAGCTCGAGGGTGCGCTGATCCGGGTGACCGCCTTTGCCAGCCTCAACCGGCAGGAGGTCGACCTGGCGCTGGCCGAGGTCGTCCTGCGGGACCTGATCCCGGAGGGCGCCGAGACCCAGATCTCGTCCACCGCGATCATGACCCACGTGGCGGACTACTTCGGGATCACCGTCGAGGACCTCTGCGGGCAGAGCCGCACGCACGTGCTGGTGACTGCCCGCCAGATCGCCATGTACCTGTGCCGCGAGCTCACCGACCTGTCACTGCCGAAGATCGGCCAGCTGTTCGGCGGCCGTGACCACACCACGGTGATGCACGCCGACCGGAAGATCCGCCAGCTCCTGCGCGAGCGTCGCAGCGTGTTCAACCAGATCACCGAACTCACCAACCGCATCAAGCAGTCCCCGCTGCGCTGAGGCCGTCGCCCGGTCCCGTCCGCCTGCCGTCGACCGGCCCTGTCGCCCTGCCCGGCCCACGTCCGCCTCAGCCCCTGCCGGTGATGTCCCCCGTGCGGGGGACACTGTGCACCGCTGTGGATAACCCGGGGGATAACCGCCCGCGGCTGTGAAGTACTCAGCCGGCCCTCAGCGTCGTCCGCAAATCCTCCCCGTGTGATTCCGGGTTGTGCACAGCGGCCGTCCACAGCCGACACGCCGTCCGGGCAGGGGTGACGCCGGTTGTCCACGGGATCCACAGGCGCTATGACCCCTACGAATTGAAAGATCTCCCATGAACTTCAAAGTCACGCCGTGCACATGCTGGGGAAACGCAGCCTTCTCAGTTCTGGGGGGTGCGCGCCGATATGATCAACCGACCACGCGTGTGAGTTCTAGGGAGCAATGGTGAAGATCCGTCTCGACCGCGACGTCCTGGCCGAAGCAGTGCAGTGGGCAGCCCGCAGCCTGCCCACCCGTCCGAGCGTCCCGATCCTGGCCGGCCTGCTGGTGAAGGCGTCCGGCAACCAGGTCGTGATGAGCAGTTTCGACTACGAGACCTCCGCCCAGATCACGGTGAAGGCCGAGGTCGCGGACGAGGGCGTCGCCCTGGTCTCGGGACGCCTGCTGGCCGACATCGCCCGTTCGCTGCCGAACAAGCCGGTGGACATCTCCGCGGACGAGACCCGCATGGAGCTGGTCTGCGGCACCGCGCGCTTCACCCTGCAGACGCTCCCGGTGGCCGAC